>Ga0208624_1000387_pt1 | contig 23075 bp, 16 predicted proteins | sample Knorr_S23_td_DCM_FD_185607 | JGI IMG/M metagenome (GOLD analysis project Ga0208624, IMG submission 185607) | Marine microbial communities from Southern Atlantic Ocean transect - Knorr_S23_td_DCM_ad_71m_LV_A (SPAdes) (version 2) | ecosystem: Environmental > Aquatic > Marine > Oceanic | place...
CGGTACTAATGCTCGTAAGTCGCTAGCAAACGCGGGATGTTGATGGTAAAGGTCTTCGGGATTAACCGATTTACCAGCAGAGATTTGATGCTGTACGTCCTCAAGGACGCTGACAAGTTGTTTTTCTTGCCCCACCGTCGTGCCCTCGAGATCGTCGTACTGTTCAGAATGGTCTGTCACTGTGGAGTCGTCTGTCCTGAAGAGTCTTCGGATGGAGGCATTAAGTGACTACGCAATTTACGCAAGGCTCGTAAATAACGCATGCTCGCTGCCGCCGGTTTTAGGTCGAGCGTCTTGGATACTTCATCATTAGATAACTGTTCATAATGACGCATAAAGATAATGTCTCGGTCAACTTCATTGAGTTCCAGCAACGCGTCTTCCATGCGATGTGCCATTTCCTTGCGTGTTGCCTGAGCGACTGGAGTCAGGTCCTGATCACGGAGTTGTGCGGCAAGATTCATCGTACTGTGATCGATGCAGCCTCCCTGATGTAGCCGGTATTCACGATCCACACTGCGTTTAGCCGTAGCTCGATGACGGCGATGGGCATCGATGATGCGGTCTTTTGTGATTTGGCGAATCCAAAGGTGAAATTCGATACCTGGGTTGTCAAGATAACGATCAATACGCCGATTGGCTTCGATCATGACATCCTGAACGATGTCGCTGACTCCGATTCGCTGGCGTATGCGATTGTCTAGTCTCATTTGCACCAGACGCTGTACTGCGGAACGATGACGTTGCAAAAGCAAATTCCAAGCGGTTTGATCACCAGATTTGCGGCGGTTCAGCAAATTCTGAGTCTGTTCATTCTCTGGCCACATAGAATGCTCTTTCAAAACAGGTAACGTTGGTTATCTGCTGTCTTACCCGCTATTGTAATCGCCCATTAACAGAAAAAATCTGATTTGGTCGATTCGAAATCTCACCACTTCAGCTAATACGGTGGATTACTTAGTTATTGGTGCAATTTGCATGTCGAGCTTCTGTGGCTTGCTTGATTGCGCGTCCTGCTAACCGTCGGAATTTCTGCTGCTGAAGCAACATATAGGGTTTACCTAACCAGGCTAGCAAAGAACCTGGTCGAGCAAACACGACGATCCGAAAGTACACGTCATCGGTGGCTTGATTCCAATCCACCATAAATAATTCCTCACCCACTGCGATGTGCCCTTGCGTGGTCCCGTAGGCGAAACCAGATTGTAAGTACTGCCCCTGTTGCCTGCATTCGTCCAGGCGATAGATGATTCTGGCTGGATTGATCGTCCAAAGCCCCATCGTTCCAAAGAGGACAGACACGGTATTTCCATTTTCAATTTGAGGGGAGAGGTACCGGAGATCCGCCATCGGGTGATTGAACATCTCCCAGTCATTTACTGCGGCAGAAGCGGCCTCAAACGTCACTCTTCCCTGGCCCAAATGATGAGCCGAACGATCCAGGCGAAAGCCCTGTGGGGCTTCCCCAGTGTCTATTAAGTCCCGTGTCTTCCCAACATACGGATAGTTGAAGTCCAGCGTTTGACAGTGACGGATGTAGTCCTCAATCGCTTTGTCATTTGGTTTCTTCCCAAATCGAATCATGGTGTAGCGATGCTTTGTAGAAAGAGCCTGTTAGGTAGTCCAGTGATTTAACCGAGAGTTCTCGCGGGATAACACACCCAGAATGAAACAAAAACATCAGATTGGAGCGGGAAGGTCTCGACGACTAAATCGCCAACTCCCAATCAGATAGCACAGCAAACCAAACCCCAGAAGAATGCCGTGGCATCCTAATCCACTAAGACGAATAGTTCCTTGCATTCCATACTGCCAAAACTGCCAGTATTGCTCGTAGTCTTCATTGAATACGTTGACTAACCCTTCGGGATCAAATGGATTGAAAAATGTGAAATTGAGTAGATAGTTATATTCGGGTTTAGAAATCGCTAGTATTCGCATTGTCTGCTGGAGGATGACGAATCCAACCGCAATCCCAACGGCTCGCCAACGATAACGATCGAAGCTGGAAATCATCGAGGAGAATCCGGCAACAAAAACGCCCATCGCGAAGATAATTGTCAGTGCTGGTAAAAAGTCCATGACGTCCACAAAGTCACTCATCGGTTTTTCGACAATAGTTGGCTCGGCAGTCGATAGAGGTATTTCCAGTGGGACAAACGGGATCTCCAGAGTGGGAGGCTTGATAACCTCCTGTACAGTGTTGAGGTGAACGCTGACGACCATGCCAAGCCAAGCCAGACTCGCCAATGCCAGTGTTCCGACGGTCGTCACGAGGAATTGAGACCAATAAACACAGCGACGTGAGACCGGATTACCCAGCAGCATTTCCATGGTGCCTCGATTGAGTTGCCCAGCGACAGTATCCGAGCCTCGTGAGATTGTCCAAATTAAGACGACAAACAAGACGATGGGTTCATTGAATGTGCGAGCCACGCGACCTGTATAGGTGATTAACTGTGAAAATGGTACTGGTGAGAATTTTTCAAAGTCCTTGAAATGTTTGATGATCTCTCGGAATTCCTCACTACCCAAAAGTGTGATGCTCCAGACTCGAAGAAGCATAAAGCCAAATATGGCTAACGCGCAGGACAGGAATACAGTCCGGCCTTGCAGGATGTAGCGAGACAGCATGGATTTCATACCTCCATCTCCTGTCTCTCTGGGTGAATTTCTTCATACAGGCTACGGAGTCTAGCAGGTTCAATAGAGATGTTGTCGATGCCGGTGGATTGCAGCCATGTAAGGGCGTTTAAAATATCCCCCGTGATTTCGAAAGTGAGATTTGTATCATCCTTTTCAATGATCTTGATTTGCTCAGTTAAAGAATCAGGGATAGCCGGGAATATACCGCTGATAGTCCCTGTGACACGATGATTATTACGTAAAGTGCTTAGGTCAGCCGTGGTGATCATTTCGCCATGTTTTAAGAAGGCGACCGTGTCGCTGATGGATTCGACTTCTTCGAGAATGTGGGAGGAAAACAAAATGGTCTTCCCTTCATCTCGTTTTCGTCTGAGTAGCCCAAGGATCTGTTGCCTTACGGTGGGGTCAAGATTCGCTGTTGGTTCGTCAAGGATTATGAGTGGTGCCTGATTCGCTAATGCGATAGTGACTGCTAGTTTTTGACGCATGCCTGTCGACATAGATCCGACCTTACGGCGTAGATCTAATTCCAGGTAGTCGGCCATTTCCAGTGCTTGTTGCAACGATCCATCCGATCGTAAACCTGTAAACAACTTTAGTACTTGTTTTCCCCGGTACTGACGATCCAATCGTGCGTCGCCAGGAAGATAAGAAGTTAGTTGCCGTACCTGTAGTGATTGCCTATGACAATCCAGTCCACTGATTTGAGCATGTCCTTCACTGGGAGTCATGAATCCCATCAGTAGACGTATCAGTGTGCTTTTCCCGGCACCATTTGGTCCGAGTAACCCAAAGACCGATCCCTGTTCAATCTTTAATGAGCACTTGTTAAGCGCAGTGAAAGAGCCAAAACTCTTTGACAGTTGATAGGTTTCAACAAATGCCATGGAGCTTTGACTCTTTGAATTCTTGGAAGTGTCTTGCGAATGATTAGCGATTGAACAGAAATGCCGGGTTGTTAATCAATGCCCAAGCAAGGTCCTGTAAACCGGTAAGTCGCTTGTTGTCGTACTGCGGTTTGGCGGCGGCGACAACGGACATTAAATCAGAATACTCTCGATCGGTTTCGACATACTTCGCTCGCAATAGGGCCTTTTGCTCGTCATTGCGCTGATCCACTGGGATTTTCAATAGAGCGGCCAGATCGGCAGGTAGGGTATTGAGTGTTACTGGGCGAGGTGAGTCAGACACAGAGAGACGGAATTTACCAAGTTGGTGTTTGTCATCACCATGGTTGTTCAGAATCGTGACCGTCAATAAGCTACCGCCTTCTCCACCAACCTGACCTTCTGTTTGGAAGACAGCTGTCTGGCTTTTACCGGTTTCTGGTGAAATTGCCCAACCTGTATTTGGGTTGGAGTCGATCGCCATCGAGACGGCATAACCCGCTTGATTAAAGGTGGCTGTGGGACTCACGAGCTTGACTGGAAGTGCGTCTCCATCACCGGAGGCATTTTGAACGGTCACATTGAATTCACTGACTACGAAGTTTCCGTTATCGGGGCGTCCGGGGCCTTTCGAAGGAAGGCGGTCGTCGGTCAGTGCTTCAAGGCGAATGGCCGTGACATTGGCCAGGTCGGTTTTTAGTTTGACCGTGTAGGTTGCCCGTTCATTCTTGCCGGTGGCCAGAAGGGCTCCGTCAGCCTGAAGCTCAAGCTTGGCTTCTTTGTCGGTTTCAGCAGATACCACTTCGGCCGGATACCAGTTATTGACTTTTTGTAGTCCTGCTTCCCAGCTAGCCTGTCGTGCCGGAATTTGATTTTCCAATTCGTCAAGTTCGGCTTTCAGTTCCAGGTAATCAGAACCAGCTTCAAGCAAAGCTAACTTACCAATTTTGATTTCCTCTTCAGTTGGATAGCGAGCGAGGAATCGCAGGAATACTTCTTCAATCAACAAATCGTCGTCTTTAATCTCAGCTTCGAGTTTAACGATATCGTTGGAAGCATCTCCAATTGCATTGGCGACGGTTGGACCATTGACGAGTTTCATAATTGGGCCAAGCACCATACTACTGGAACGTTCACATTCACAGGCGCTTTCTCGAACTGGTCTTCCAAAGTCATCTAGGAATGGCACGGCCACGCCGACGTCAGGTAGCTCGGCCGCACGGAACCCTCTAGGTACCCCGGCAATGGCTGGAATGGAGCCGCAAGCGACATGGATGGAGTCAAAGAGAACTTCTGCAGGCAATCGTCGAGCGATGGCATGCGAGTAGTTAATCTGGTCGTCTTCATTCCACTGATTCGTATTGACCGAATGCTGATAGGTACGTGACTTCAGGATTGTCTTAAGAATGTGTTGTACATTGAATCCACTATCGATAAAGTCAGTCGTCATCGCATTCAGTAATTCCGGATTGGTGGGAGGATTCCCAGCCCGAATATCATCAATCGGTTCAATGATTCCGCTGCCGAACATGTATCCCCACAAGCGATTTACATAGCTCGAAGCAAAGTACTGATTTTCAGACGAGGTCATCCACTGAGCCAATTGATCCAGGCGAGGAGCGGATGGTTCAAGCACATCTTCATGCTCATAAGGAAATGATGGAGGGGAGACTTGTCCGGTGAGTGCATGATTGATTTCACCACTACCGCGGTCAAAGACGACTTCTACCAACGGTGTTGCACCTTCAACGGCTGAACCACCAATTCGCTGTCCCTGAAAGGAAGGGTCCTCTTTGCGGCCAATCTGAGCAAAGTAGGCAGCTAGATTGTAGTACTGGTCTTGCGTCCAGCGTTCGAACGGATGATCATGGCATTTATTACAGTTAAAGCGAACAGCCAGGAATAAGTGAGTGGTGTTTTCCATCAGCGTTTCCGGGTCACGAATAACTTTGTAGTAGGACGCGGGTGGGTTTTCGATGGTGGATCCGTTGGCCGTCAAAACTTCCTGAGCAAATTGATCGTACGCCTTATTGGTGGCGATGGAGTGTTTGATCCAGTTCCGTAATGAAATGGCTCCCTGCTCTCCGAGGAATTTACGATTGACCTGCAGTAGGTCGGCCCATTTATTGGTCCAATGTTCCACGTATTGTTGGCTACCGACAAGTGAATCGATCAACGCATCGCGTTTATTCCTGGACGGACGCATATCTCCAAGGAACTCACGAACCTGACTCGCAGTTGGTGGGAGTCCCGTTACGTCGATATACACCCGACGAACAAATTCTTCATCTGTACAGATGTCACTTGGTAACACTTTCACGCGTTGCAGTTTGCTGTACACGTGTTTGTCAATGTAGTTGTAATGCTCGGGTTCTTCCCAGACAAAACCAGAACGGTCACCCATGACGGTCAGGGTCGTCGCTGCGTAGTTTCCTTCGTAACGAATGAGGACTGGTCCTTCACCTCGGCGTAGAACAGTCAGCAGTCCACTGGGGTCTGCTTCGATGACTTCAATATTTCCACTTTCGATAAATGCTTCGCGGGATACATCACGGACGGTTCCATCGGCGAAGGTAGCCATGACGGTCATTTGTTGCTTCATGCCGGCTCGAGGGATGATTGGATTCTTAGGAAAGACATCGATCGAGGTGACGCGTGGGACATCCTGTTCGAGTTTCGCTCCACCGGTGATCCAGGAGCGAATAGTTTTGTAGTATCGTGAGTCCACATCTGTACGCACGCCGCCCACATGAGGGATGGATCCGGTTGCTTTGAGCAGCATTAGGCTTTGGTCCGGAGCTGCACGATTAAATCGACGTGCTCCGATGTCATCGGTAAATGCTCGATGGTCATAAAGTTCGTCATAACCGCGTAGCGATAACTTGAAGCCACCTTTTCCATCTTTAGCACCATGACAGGTACCCGCATTACAACTCATTTTTGACAGAACTGGTTGGACGTCCTGAACGAAATTGGCCTGAGGCATGGCCGTGGAAGAAACGGTTGCATTCAGATCAACGTTTAATTCGCCATAGCGGAAAATGATCTTTTCCGTTCCTTCACTGATCGGAGTGATTAGCCCATCGGCTGACACGGCGACGTGTTTTGGATTTCCTTCCACGACAGCCATCCGAGTTAAGTCAGCGATTTGCCCACTTTCCAAATGACCTAGAATTAGTACCTGACGGTAGTCCTGACTACTAGTGAGTTCGATCGACTTGGGAAAGACTTCCACTGCCTGAATCGTCAGCCCTGTAGGAAGCGATTCCACGGCAGTGTCTTCGACTGCACTTAAAAGTCCACTGAAAATATATATCAATGCGAAGGAAAGGCTTAGCTTCTTCATGATGACTGGGGAGCCCTTAAGACATTCTGTGTTTGAGTAGTTAAAACAATTGTCGTGTCAGTGTTTATTCTTCAGCAGCACCGGCAACTGCAGTTTGTATCGTCACAGGGACAAATGATTTAATAATCTTGCCAGTCGCCGCTTCAATTAGGTGGACTTCACCGCCAAATCCTGCTGCGGCGACGGTGTTGCCATTGGGGTGAAAGGCAACGGAGAAAATCCCTCCGTCAAGATCGACCGAAGATAACTCCTTGCCGTCTTCGTAGTTAGCCACTTTGACTTGTCCGACACCATTAAAACTACTGCCGGAAACCACTTTCGTTCCATCTTTGCTGAACTGGGTACTGAAAATCCGTCCTTGCAAGGCGGGGTAAGCTCGGATGAGATTGAAATCGTCACCGATCTTACGTGCCTTGTCACGGAACATTTTATAGACTTTCGGCACGCCATCCGCTCCACCGCAAAGTAATTCATCTTTCGTTGGATGGCGGTCAACACTGTTAAGTCCGCCTTTTAAGGCGCCTGGCGTGATACTGGTTACGTTGTCGATAAACCGCTGCGTAGGGACATTGATGAGCTTCATACTACGGTCTCGACTTACCGTCACAAGGTGGTCACCGTTTACTGAGAAAACGGTATCGAGGACCCATCCATCATGAGCTCCGTTAAAGAGCACTTCCTTACCATCCTCAACGTTTAATGCGTGGGATGTATTGTCCGGGCAACCGTAGGAGATCAGTTTTCCATCGGGTGACCAGTTAGCCCCGTACAAGGTGTCATAACCGATCGTCTTGGCGAAAAGTAAACTGTTGTCGCTGACGTTCCAAACCTGTAGTTCACCCATCCGCCCGGGGGATCCTCCAGTCACAGCGATTTTTGTTGAGTCAGGAGAGAACCGAGCCGTTTCAATGCGTTCGGACATCCCGACCAACCTTGCTGCCAGCCCACTCCCGTCAGAGTGATGAATCAGTACTTCGTGGTATCCGGAGACAGCTAGGTATTTTCCATCCGGTGAGAAATGCAGTGACGTGATAACTGGTGCTGCATTGTAGACCGGAGGGTTATCGGCAGAAAACTTAGGTTGAGTAGATGCCGGAGCATCATTTTCGGCGCCCTGTTCAATCCACTTGCGGACCAGATCAACTTCGACACTAGATAGTGGCTTCGTGCCTTTGGGCATTTCAGCTTCACCATCGACTGGTGTGATCAGACTGATCAGGTAACTTTCATCCGGTTTCCCCGGTACGATTGCCGCTTCCTGAGATTCTCCTCCTCGGAGAAGCTGACTAAAGTCAGTCATGACATACTCACCGCCCTTTTTGGCTGGCTGATGGCACCCCTGACAGTGGCTTTGAAAAATAGGACGAATATCTTTGTAGTAGCTTACGCCGGACTCGGCAGGACTCGCTTGGTCGTCAGCCATTAGCGAGACGTTCAAAGCACACAGGGAAAAGAGTGTGGTGGCTGTAAGGAAATGAGTAAAACGGCGAGAGGACACAGGTTAGACGCTTCTATTAAGTGGAATAAAATACGAAAACAACACGGGAATCGACTCTTTAATATACCCAGAAAAGGAGGGTTTCACAATTAAACAGTACACCATAGTGACATATCAGGAATTGAAAAACTCACCAAAATAGTATGTCATTTTGCGTTAATTGTTATCACGAATTCTGGTGGATTATTAAGCTACGAATGTTTTTTAAAAAAGGGGAGAAAGTATGACTGATTCTTCACATGCTGATATATCCGACTCGATTTGTCAGTGGCTTACCAAAGAATTAACAGGGTTGGCACGCGTCTCTACCAATGTCGCACTAGCACGGCAATTTGATTCGGTCGATTTAGTTCAAATGACGTGGCAGTCGGTATTAAGGAATCACCGAAGTGTGTTGCGAACCTGGAAACGCGACCGCATTCGAGCTTTTCTACGAGGGATTATGGTCAATAAACTCAGGCAAGTTCATCGCGATTATCTGGATGTTGAGAAGCGGGATATGCGGAGGGAATTACGACTTGAGTTGGATATCGACTCAGACAACCAGTCCAACCAACTGTTACAGCAGCATGATTCTCGGGAGTGTCGCTCTCAAAGCCATGTCGTCTTCGTACAGAAGATGCTCATTGAGCTAGAAGGAGCCGAACGGGAAGTTCTGGTACTTAAATTAAAAGGGTTCTCCAATGCCCAAATCTCTTCCAGCTTGGGATTGCATCGCCGTAGCGTACAAAAGGCGATCCAGAGAATCCGAACTAGGTTTGAGAATCGATGGCGAAATAACTAATAATGGAAGCAATGGTGAAAGGCCCGGGCGATATTTACAACGATTATGGAGTTTGCTTTTGATGAGAATTCACTTCTTAGGCGCTAATCGCCAGGTGACCGGTTCCTGTTATTGTCTGGAAGCTGCAGGTCAGCGGTTACTGGTTGATTGCGGATTGTATCAGGAACGTCCCTATCTGCATCGAAACTGGGAACCTTTGCCAATTGCCGCTGAATCTCTCAATGCGATGGTGCTAACGCATGCTCATATCGATCATATTGGGCTGTTACCGAGACGCGTTTCAGAAGGATTAAATGCTCCATTAGTCATGACTCGTCCGACCGCCGCCTTAGCTGATATTATGTTGCGTGATTCAGCAAAAATTCAGTCAGAAGATGCCAAGCAAAAGAAAAAGCGGCATAAACGCGAGGGCCGCACCCCACCGCACGAAGTTGTTCCTCTTTATACCGAAGAGGACGTCGAACGTACTTTGCCCATGATTGAAGCAGCTCCGTATAACCAACCTCTGTCGTTGTGCGGAGGTGTTTTTAATGTGCGTTTTAAAGAGGCCGGGCATATTCTCGGTTCGTCGATGCTTGAGATTGATGTTTTCGAAAACGGCGAGAACCAAAAAGTTATATTCTCAGGTGATATTGGCCAGTGGGATAAACCCATTATTCGTGACCCGACTATGTTTGATCAGGCAGATTATGTGGTTATGGAGTCGACTTATGGAGACCGTAATCACAAAGACTATGGAGACTGTGAGGATCAGTTAGCGGATGTGGTTAACCGAACCATCGAACGCGGCGGTAACGTCATTATTCCGACCTTTGCCGTGGAACGCAGTCAGGAACTAATTTATCACTTGAGTCGACTCAATCAGTATGGACGGATGCCCCAAGTCCCGGTCTTCCTTGATAGTCCGATGGCGGTTGATGTGACGCGAGTCTTTCAACAACACAAAGACTGCTTTGATCAGGATGCCTGGGATATGGTGATCGAAGGGAAGTCGATTTTGGATTTTCCCGGTATGCAGCTCTGCCGCTCGCGACAGGAATCCAAGATGATCAATGAGTGCAATCAACCATGTATCATCATGTCAACCTCGGGAATGTGTAATGCCGGACGGATTAAATACCATCTTCGGAGCAACATCTCTGACGCCCGCAATTCAATTGTCTTTGTAGGCTACCAAGCTCACGGAACGCTCGGGCGAGTCATCTCAAGTGGTACCAATCCAGTTCGAATCCACGGACGAGAATACGAGGTACGTGCGGAGATAGTCCAATTATCTGGATTTTCCGGCCACACAGATCAACAGGGGTTGATGGATTGGGTGGGGAATTTCAAACAGACGCCTAAAAAAGTTTTTTTATGTCACGGAGATGAAGATGCCGCTCAGGAATTGTCCGATAGAATTTCCAATGAATATCAACTAGATGTGGTAATCCCAGAATTCCAACAGACTATCGAGTTGCTCTAGTTGATCCAGTTGCTTGCTGATTAGAATAGACTAGCGTGGCAAACAAGAGATTCAGCATTCTTCTAACAGAGAACATGCAGACCCATGGCAGATTGGTATTATCAGACGGAAAAAGGGACAGAAGCCGGTCCAATATCAAACTCAGAACTCAAGAATCTTGTGAGCAGTGGAGCTGTGACTCCTGCGACATTGCTGCGTAAGGATGATGCCAAGTGGGTCAAGGCGTCGGCAGTTGGCGGCTTATTTGAAGCGGTTCAGGAAGAAGAGGTACGTAATGTTTGTCCGTACTGTAATGCCACAGTTATTCGAGTACCTGGAAAGTGCCCCTCGTGCAATCGTGAGATCACGGTTTCGTTAAAAACTAGAGCCAGTCAACAAAGAGGGCCGGCCCCGAATTCGCAGGATGCCAGTGCTGTCGATTCTATGAATTCCATTCTTCGGAAGGAGTCTCTGACGGAACGACGCTACATTGTAATATTCGCTATCCTCTGTACTTTGCATCTTCCCATTGGCGCCTGGTTGTTGCATGCGATCGAGGATGGTTATACAACTTTATCCTGGTGCGTCGGTGGAATTCTAGTCGTGATTAATGTCGCGGCGGTCATCACGTTTTTGCGTGCTAGGAAAATGGCGCAGCAGGAAATACAATCCTGACTTCTTACAGCGTTTCACCGACGTGGTATTCGCGATTTCTCAATAAGATATTGGCGGCAAAAAGAAAACTGAAAGTAAGAAGACCGACAAAGATTAAATCCCAACTTGTTGAGCTTTGACTTAAAAAATTAGGATTTTCGAACAACGCTTTCAGGACCGGTTGTTCGAATTCGAGTCCCATAATTCGGACGTAGATACTACGCAGATAGAAATTGAGAGTTAATCCATTCGCCACGACCGGCAGAAACGAAATAATCACCTCTACGATTAGTGTGTATATGATTGCGATAATCATTGGCCGTTTATACATAATAGTCCCCAGCAGACAAAATAATGAGGAATAACAGATGCTGCTAAGGGCGACAATGCAAACTAATGCCAGCCAAAGTGGATAACCTTGACTGGCATTGAGGTCTTCGGTCTTAGTATTAAGTGATAATTCAGTATTTTCTGTAATCGTCTCTTCTGAGTCTGGTGCGGTAACTGAAGGGGCAAGCGTATCAACTGTTTCAAAGGGTTGAGGAAAGTCGATATTAAGTTGATTAAGGCTTGTGGACGGGAAGATTATTGCAATGGCAAGGAGGCCTGCTATTAGCGATCGGGTAACTGCTACAAGGTATTTGCCGAACATGATGGCAGTGCGCCCGTAAGGTCGAGTCGCTACATATGGCCACAAGTTCCCTTCCAATTCCGCACTTAGGTAAGGTGTCATCGCCACGAGTATGGTTATTAGGCAAACTGCGCCCGGAATCATTGCTGCCAAGATCGTTGCTGACAAATCAAGCGTTGTGACAAAGTATTTATCAATCAGCAATTGTAAAATTGTCGGAAAGAGAATTACAAAAAGCCAGAATATCGTCGTGCCGATACCAAAAGATTTTCTTAGCTCATATCTAAAAACTGTCAAACTACTGGAAATCATCTTTAATCTGCCTCCTCTAAGATTCCCCTCGATGCAAATTCAGCAGCTTTTCAAAAACCGAATCTAGTGAGTCGTCGTCACTTTCCATTTCAACAATCCTCAGTTTTTGTTCAATCAGAATGCTAGGTAGAGCCCTGTAAAAATCATTAGGAGCTGTAGTTCTCACATCAATTCCACCTTGGTCTTCGTGGAAATCAATACCAATGATATGCTCGAGAGATTGGAGTGTTACTGCAATTTGGGGTGCGTCAGGTGTACGAATCCAGATCTTCTTTGGTACGTTTTTCATTAGTTTATGAATTTCTTGAATCGTTCCTGATGCCAGTAAACGACCAGTCATCATAAGCAGAAAACTGTCACAGATAGATTCTAACTCATGGAGGATATGGCTAGAAATCAGTAAGCCACGTCCTTCTTCTACCCAATTGGTAAGTATTGTCGTCAGCTCGAACCGTGCAATTGGATCTAGCCCAGCAAACGGTTCATCCAGCAGGAGTAACTCAGGTTCATGGGCAATCGCCTGAGCAATTTTGCAACGTTGCTTCATACCCCGAGAATATTGATCGATTCCGCGTTCACGATCCGTTCCGGAGAGTCCTACTCGATCTAAAGCCTTATGGGCCATGTCCACAGCTACTTTATGACGGAATCCGAGCATTTCCGTATATAACGTTACCCATTCCAATCCCGTAGTTTTGGTTTGCAAAATATCTAAAGCACTAGAAAAGCCAATCCGTTTCATGAGGACATTGTTTTTCCATGGCCTTTCTCCCAAAACTTCAACTTGACCAACAGTTGGTTTCAATTGACCTGTAATCAGATTTAGTAGAGTTGTTTTTCCAGATCCATTGGGACCTAAGAGGCCATAAGCTCCTTTGGGTAAGTCCACGCTCATATCGTTAACACCAATGACGATGCCGTACAGCTTTGTGAGGTTTGAGATTTTAAGCATGGTGCAGAATCTGGCTTATACTCGGATAGGTGAAGTAATTCTCCGGCGGAGTATTGCTAGACAAATAATACAGACTATTCCTACGACTAAGAACGATACATCAATATTACCGACTTCTCTATCAATACCAAAAACAGACGATTGTAAGTTTTCCAGTGTTTTCATGGGGGACAGCCAACTCCAATTTCCAGCCTGTCGAGCTTCGGCTTCAAATAAGCTTTTAGAAAACGTATTTGCTGAATCGTTTGCGTTCATGGTCACTCTAAACTCAGTTTCCATCCATGTAAGTAACTCGTACCCCAATTGTCCGAGAATCCAGATAGAAAACCATCCAAAGGAAGCAAGACGACTCTCACGCGTAAGTGAACTTAACATCAATGCAAACAAAGTTGTTGGAATGCACAGGATCATACTTGCGATGATTATTTTTATGGGCAAAGTCCAGGTAACATATAAAACCGAAATGTCTGGCGATAATGAAATACCTACGATGTAAAGTAGCAATGCCGGCATCGTGGTTAATCCCGCCAGAAAAGTCCAAACGATTGCACATTTTCCAAGAAGATATTGGGACGGTGCGATAGGTCGAGAGTAATACAGCAGGAAGGAACGATTCTTCATGTCCCGACTTATTAACTTAGGAGCGATCATTCCAATTAAGATGATTACCGAGAAAGCTTGTGGAAGGCCAAGGAAAAGAAATAGTACTTCTGACCATAACGCCGGTCTTAGATAATCAACAAGTTCTGCAAATTCGATCACTTCACTGTTGTTTAAATCGTAGTCGAGAAGTTCTTTGGCAACAGTTTGGGCATAGGTCATTTTTTCCATTGAAAGCTTGTAACGCGGCACCGCAGGGCCTCTTCGATTAAGCTGAATGGAGCGGCGTAATGTGTTTAAATTCTTATTGTTAAGGAAGGTCAATGCTGCCCGCAGTTGTTGGTCAGACATATTGGAGATGAATTGAAGATCTTTGACCTCGAAGTCGATCCCCGATCTCATGAATTGTCTAACGCCTTTGCTCGAAGGGACGTTACCTAATTCCTCCTTACCACTTTCAAGGAAGTTCGAGAATAGATCGTTTACTCCGTTAGCCAGCTTAGAAATCTGAGTTAACTCCATCAAGTTTCTAATTTCTGGTCGTTGGTAAACAAAGCCTGAGACGGCAAATCTTCCAATATTCGCGGGGAAATCATCCGAGTCGATATCTTGAATTGATTGTTCCACCATGAACAATATAAAGCCCATTACAAAAACTGGTATCCAGGCGGCAATAAAGATTCGCTGTAACCATTTGCTACGCCAAGCAACACTTATGCCGAAGCTCGCAATAGTTTTCCATTGTCCACTATTGTTCTTAGGTTCTAGTCGCCACTGGCGGTAACCTAGATTATTGATTCCCACTTTGCACTCCCTGAACAATTTGGAGGAAGACATCCTCCATGCTCACTTTTGCCGGAACCACACTTTGGATACCAACTTTTGCTGTTTGAGCCCATTGCCATATCATGGTTTCATCGATACCGTTTGAGGATTGGAGCGTAATAACCCCGATAGGGCTTACCGATGTGGTTAGGCCGTTAAGCTCGGCGATTTCAATAAAATGATCCGAATTTCCGGCTAAAACAATTTGATATGAAGGAGTACGCGGCCGACGAAGGTTTTCTACAGTTTCCACGACGGGAATCGTTCCGTCGACTAATACGGCTGCATAATCACAGACTTGTTGGACGTCTTTGAGAATATGTGTACAGATTATTACCGACATATCGGTACGTTTACCAAGTAAATCAATTCGTTTAAGCATCGCTAGCCGTTCTTCGGGATCTAGACCACTTGTAGGCTCATCTAAGATCAGCAATTGAGGAGAATGAACGATAGCCTGCGCGAACTTCAGCTTTTGTCGCATCCCGGTCGAATAGGTTTCCACTTGCCGGTAACGTTCTTGTCCGGTACCACAAAAATCTAAAACTTCGTGAGCTCTTTGAAGAGAGTGTAGTGGAGGATAACCGGTCAATTGTGCTGCGAGTTGCACCATCTCGACTCCGGCAATCCCTTCGATGAAACAATCATCTTCAGGCATGTAACCGATGTTACGACGAATCAAGCGATAGTTTTTGGGAGTAACATTGTAGTCAAGTATCCGTGCCTGCCCTTCTGTTAGTGCAGCCAGTCCCAGAAGTGTTTTGATGAGGGTACTCTTACCGGCCCCATTAGGTCCTAGCAGTCCAATAACACCTGTCGGTATTTCTGCGGTGATGTTATCGAGCGCCAGGAAACTCCCGTAACGTTTGGTGACGTTTTGTAGCGAAATGAGAGATTCGGAGGAGTTTGACATTACGATGAAATCTTAGACTGCTTAAACGGCATCGAGAGGAAGAGTAGCAACAATTTACTGCTTACGTATCGAACCTAAGTATTATGAACTCGTAATGCCTTAACCTCAACGAGAATGTGAGATTATAACGGCGAGAGCAGGTTTTTCGACCTACTCTAACTCCACTGTTCCTGTAGATATGATTTAGTCTTAGCTAGGTTGTAACGGGCTGCCCATGGTTGTTCCAGGAGCTGGCAGTGTACTTTGGCCTACCAGATATCCATCGATTGCACGAGCGGCACCTCGCCCTTCATTGATGGCCCAAACGACGAGAGACTGGCCACGACGGCAGTCGCCGGCAGCAAATAGTCCATCGACGCTCGTTTTAAACTCACCGTGATCCGCTTTGTAGTTGCTGCGTGGATCTGTTTCCACACCTTCTCCGAAGGCGTCCAGAATGTACTGTTCCGGACCCAGGAATCCCATCGCCAAAAGAACCAGGTCAGCCTCAATGATCTTTTCACTTCCTTCAACGCGGGAGAATGGAGGACCGTTTTCCACAGGTTTAGACCAGTCGACCTGAGCGACTTTAATCGCTTTGACATTGCCGTTGTCATCGGCAATGAATTCTACGGATTCGACGGAGTAATCCCGGGGGTCCTCGCCCCATTTGGCAGCCACTTCTTCGTGCCCGTAGTCTACGCGGTAAATGCGAGGCCACTGTGGCCATGGGTTATTGTCGGCACGACCTTCAGGCGGTCGAGGGACAATTTCGAGATTGACGATACTGGTGGCACCATGACGAAGGGAGGTTGCAATACAGTCAGTCCCTGTATCTCCTCCACCAATAACCACTACCTTTTTGCCTTCGGCTGAGATGAAATTACCATCTTCCAAATTGCTGTCCATCAGGCTCTTTGTATTGGCCGTAAGGAATTCCATCGCAAAGTGGATTCCGTTGAGTTCACGTCCCGGGATTGGCAGATTACGAGGATTGGTCGCACCGGTCGCCAGTAGGACGGCATCGTTGTTGTCCATGAGTTCTTTCGGGCAGACATCGACCCCAACGTTTGCGTTGGTGACGAACTTGACTCCCTCTTCTTCCATCAGCCCGACCCGTCGCAGGACATCGTTTTTCTCAAGCTTCATGTTGGGGATGCCGTACATGAGTAGCCCACCGATTCGGTCCGCTCGTTCATAGACAGTTACTTCATGGCCAACACTGTTTAATTGGTCAGCAGCTGCCAGACCGGCAGGTCCGGATCCAACAACGGCGACTTTCTTCCCCGTGCGGCTCTCAGGTGGTTCCGGTTTGATCCACCCATTGTCGAAGCCGCGATTAACGATCGTACTTTCGATATTCTTGATGGTGACCGGTGGATTGGTAATTCCCAAAACACAAGCACCTTCACATGGAGCAGGACAGACCCGCCCGGTGAACTCCGGAAAGTTATTCGTCTTCTGCAACCGCTCTAACGCTTCTTCCCAACGCCCTCGATACACAAGATCATTCCACTCGGGAATCAGATTGTCGATTGGACAGCCGGTCGTGGACTGACAAAACGGAACGCCGCAATCCATACAGCGAGCGCCCTGTGTTGCAAGGTGTTCATCGGATGGAGTGGTGTAGATTTCCTGATAATCGTCAATGCGTACCAGTGGCAGACGATAGGGAATCGTCTCACGTTGAAATTCTTTAAAACCAGTTGGTTTTCCCATTAGTATTTACCGTTTTGATTGTTATTTAATCCCTGTCTTCCAGGGAGGATTTGTTGTTAAATTCGACGAAGGACAAGTATCCATTCGCCAGTTAATTGGTCTGAGCTGCTTGTTTCGCCTTTTGCTCTTCCAATACTCGCTTGTAGTCGGTGGGCATCACTTTAACCAACTGACTCAGGAAGTTATCCCAATCAGCTAAGATTGATTCCGCGACCGGCGATTGCGTGAAGGCTTGATGTTTTTCAATCAGTTCACGCACTTCGGCGATATCATCGGGGTCTTCAACTTTTTCAAGTTGGACCAATTCCAGATTACATTTCAGATTGAAATCACCTTCCCGATCCCAGACATAAGCGATCCCGCCGGACATGCCAGCAGCAAAGTTTCTCCCGGTCGGTCCAAGAATGACAGTGCGGCCACCTGTCATATATTCACAGCCGTGGTCACCAACGCCTTCGACGACCGTACGTGCACCGGAGTTTCTAACACAGAATCGTTCCGCTACCTGACCTCGGAAGAAGGCTTCACCGGAAGTGGCTCCATAGAGGCAGACGTTGCCACTGATGAAGTTTTCTTCGGCATTAAATGTACTGGACTCTGGAGGGTAAACTGCCAGACGACCGCCGGATAGTCCTTTGCCAACGTAGTCATTGGCGTCCCCTTCAATTTCCATAAAGATCCCCTGTGCCAGAAAGGCTCCAAAGCTTTGGCCGGCTGAACCATTGAACTTAATCCGGATGGTGTCTTCAGGCAGGTGGTTTCCTCCGATGGCTTTGACCAGAGTATGGCTGAGCATGGTTCCAACTGTCCGGTTGGTATTCACGATCGGTAGCTGAATATCAACCGCTTCCTGATTTTCGATGGCTGGCTTGGCCAATTCGATCAGTTGGTTATCCAAAGCATCTTCCAAACCATGATCCTGTGTAATCGTGCAAATCACGTCGACGTCATCATGGGGTTTAGGAGCAGGAGCAAGTACCGAGGATAGATCCAGTCCGTCGGCCTTCCAGTGATCGATCGCGGCTTTGGTTTCTAAACAGTCGACTCGGCCGACCATTTCATCAATCGTGCGGAAGCCCAGACTAGCCATGATTTGTCGAGCTTCTTCGGCCACCATGAACAGGTAATTCACTACATGTTCCGGTTTGCCGTTGAATTTATTGCGAAGCTCTGGGTCCTGAGTGGCGATTCCAACCGGGCAGGTATTGAGATGGCATTTACGCATCATAATACAGCCCAAAGTAATCAGTGGAGCAGTAGAGAACCCAAATTCTTCGGCTCCAAGTAAGGCAGCGATGGCTACGTCACGTCCGGTACGCAACCCCCCGTCAGTTTGCAACACGGTTCGGCTTCGCAGGTCATTCATAACCAGAGTTTGGTGCGTTTCGGCAATTCCTAACTCCCACGGGAGACCGGCGTGCTTAATACTGGTCAGTGGCGAGGCACCGGTACCACCATTGTGGCCGGAAATGAGAATATGATCGGCATGTGCTTTGGAAACCCCCGCGGCAATGGTACCGACACCGACTTCCGAGACAAGCTTCACGCTGATTCTGGCACTTGGATTAGAGTTTTTGAGGTCGTGAATTAACTGAGCCAGGTCTTCGATCGAATAAATGTCGTGGTGAGGAGGTGGGCTAATCAGTCCCACTCCTGGTGTCGAGTAGCGAATACGAGCGATGTTGTCGTCGACTTTTCGTCCCGGCAATTCACCTCCTTCTCCTGGCTTGGCTCCTTGTGAAATCTTGATCTGAATTTCGTCAGCATTGGCCAGATACCAGATCGTTACACCAAATCGACCGGAAGCGACCTGTTTAATTGCCGATCGTTTCGAGTCACCATTTTCCAGTGGGTTAAATCGTTCAGGATCTTCTCCCCCTTCTCCGGTGTTACTTTTTCCTCCCAGACGATTCATAGCGATTGCCAGAGTCTCGTGGGATTCGGCTGAAATCGAGCCAAAGCTCATCGCTCCGGTGACAAAGCGTTTCACAATTTCACTGGCGGGTTGAACTTCTTCCAGGTCTATCGCATCGCCATTGGCACCTGGTTTGAATTCAAGCAATCCACGTAAGGATGCTCGCTTACGCTCTTCGTTGTTGATGTGCTCGGCAAATTTCCAGTAATCGTCGCGGTTGTTTGTACGGGATGCTACCTGAAGGTTGGCGATGGAGACAGGATCCCAAGCGTGTCGCTCTCCTTCGGCTCGCCAGTGAAATTCACCCGGATTGGCAAGAATCGGTAACCCTTCTTCTTCACGTTCCGGGAATCCAAGGTTGTGACGGCGAACGGTTTCTGTTGCCAGTACGCTGAAATCAACGCCCTGAACCCGGCTGGCTGTGCCAACAAAACAGCGATCAACAACTTCGTCCTGAAGGCCAATGGCTTCAAAGATCTGAGCACCCTTATAAGATTGCAGAGTCGAAATTCCCATCTTCCCCATGACCTTGAGCATGCCTTTGGCGACTGCTTTTTTGTACAGGGCAACGACTTTGTCATCATCCACAATGTGGTCATTGAGCAAGTTATCTCGACGTGCCTGCCAAAGTGACTCGAATGCCAGATATGGATTAATGGCATCGATACCATAGCCGATCAGGAGGCAGTGGTGATGGACTTCGCGTGCTTCACCAGACTCAAGGACAAGCCCGATCTGAGTACGTTTTGCTTGTTTGACCAAGTGGTGATGGACAGCTCCGGTTGCCAGAAGTGAACTAACTGGAATGCGGTCGCCACTGACGTTGCGGTCAGAGAGAACAGCGATGCTGTAGCCGTCGGCAATCGCTTGCTCGACTTCCTGACAAATACGGTTTAAGGCAGGGGCGAGACCATCGGCTCCTTCACTGCGAGGGTACGTGATGTCAATCTTTCTGGACTTCCATCCGCGATGGTCCATGTTTGAAATCGCATCCAACTCTTCATTGGTGAGGATCGGATGTGGAATGAGCAGGCGGTTGGCATGTTCCGGAGTGGTTTCCACTAGATTTTTTTCCGGACCGATGTAACATTCGAGAGACATGATAATGCCTTCCCGAATCGAATCCACAGCAGGATTGGTGACCTGAGCAAACAGTTGTTTGAAGTAATCGTAGATCATTCGTGGCTGATCGCTGAGGCATGCCAGTGCTGCGTCATTACCCATTGAACCAACGGGATCCCGTTCCTGGTGTAGCATCGGGATTAGCATGAATTGCATCGTTTCCGTGGTATATCCGAATGTCTGCATCCGTGGTAGCAGATTGTCCGGCTGGAAAGACTTGAAGTCGGCCTGGGGAGCCAAATCAGAAATTTGAATTCGATGGTCTTTGAGCCACTGAGCATAGGGGTGACGTCCGGCAAATTCTTCCTTGAGTTCGGCATCTGGGATCAGACGACCTTCTTCAAAATCAACCAGGAACATTCGTCCTGGTTGCAGGCGTCCTTTGTATTTCACGTTGGCAGGATCGATCTTCAGTACACCCACTTCACTGGCCATGATCACACGATCATCGTGAGTCAGGTAAAAGCGGCTGGGGCGTAAACCATTTCGGTCAAGGATCGCTCCAATATATTTTCCGTCGGTGTACACGATCGATGCCGGACCGTCCCAAGGTTCCATCAGGCAACTGTGATATTCATAGAAAGCACGTTTGTTTTCGCTCATTGTGTCGTGCTTCTGCCAGGCTTCTGGAATCATCATCATGACGGCTTCCTGAAGCGTTCGTCCTGACATGAGAAGGAATTCCAGAGCATTGTCAAAGTTACCCGAGTCCGAGCAGTCAGCTTCAATGATCGGGAACAGTTTTTCTAGGTCATCTCCAAACTGGTTGGTTTCAATGACACCTTCACGGGCGGCCATCCAGTTGACGTTTCCACGCAAGGTATTGATCTCACCGTTATGGGCCATGAAACGGCAGGGTTGAGCTCGGTCCCAACTTGGAAAAGTATTGGTGGAGAATCGCGAGTGAATCATCGCCAGGTGAGTGGTATAGTCCTCACTTTGAAGATCATAGAAGAACGGGACAACCTGATACGTCGTCATCATTCCCTTATAGATCATGACTTTTGAGGAAAGCGAGCAAACGTAGAACAGCTTGGACTCGCTCATGGAGTCATTGTCGCGCAATACATGGCTTGCGCGTTTACGAATGATGTATAGTTGCCGCTCGAAATCCTCGTGCTCGACACCATCCGCTGCGGCAATGATCAAATGCTCAAAAACGGGCATTGCTGACAGAGCCGTGGGACCGATGTTGGCTCCGGTTGGATCGGTTGGAATCGTACGCCAGCCGACGAGTACCTGCCCTTGTTCTGTAATGATCTGCTCAACAGTTGCTTTACACTGAGCACGTTGATCATCATCTTGTGGCAGGAAGACGACACCAGCTCCAAAACGACCTTCCTCCGGAAGGTCTGCATCCAATTCATCTTTGGCAACTTTGCGCATGAAGTCATAAGGAAATCCAGTGAGCATTCCGGCACCGTCACCTGTATTGGCTTCACAGCCACAAGCGCCACGATGCTCCATATTCATCATGATTTCGTTGGCATCCAACACGATCTGATGACTACGTTGGCCTTTGATGTGGGCAACAAAACCGACACCACAAGCGTCTTTTTCAAAGGCTGGGTCGTATAAACCTTGCTTTTCAGGTAATCCAAACTTGGCAATGTTATTCATATTCTTGTTTCTACTTCTCGATTCAGGTCTGCATTACTTTGCAGATGGTACAAATCCGGAACGGACTTCCGTATTTGTTTGTAAGGTTTGGGGAGTGGCATGCATTGCTGATGGTGCTTGCACATCTTCGATTAAAAGTTCGATAAAGTTTTCGGTGTTTTTACCGAGCTTAATATTGTCGCGGTGAATGATTCCCACAGGTCGAACCAATGAATTGTCACTCACCGTAACGGCAGTTAAAGTCCCCGCAGAGACTTCACGTTGAACGTGAGCTTGTGGCAAAATGCTGAACCCGGCATTGATTTCAATGGCACGCTTTAACGTCTCAATATTGTCAAATTCCATGACAACGTTTGGGGTCGCATTGGCATTCGCCAGCACGCGGTTGATTTCCTGCCCAATCCGTAAGTTCTGATCAAAACCGACCATATCGAATCCATTCAGATCATTCAGGGATACTTCGTGGTCACTTGCCAGTGGATGATCCGGAGAGATTACGATGGACATTTTTTCTTCACGCCAGGGAATCACGGCGACCGAGTTAGTCGCAGTAGGGTAACTCAATAGTCCCAGATCTGCATCGCCCGACTTCACCAGATTGTAAACTTCGCTGGGGTGATGATATTCAAGCTGCACATTGATCTGCGGATTCAGCTCCGTAAACCGTTGTACAAACTGCTTCATATAGCTCAGCCCGACCGAATAGATTGACGCTACTCTGACAGTATCAGATGAATGACTGTGAAGATTGCTGAGCCTGGACTCAAGCTCCTCAAATTGGCGAACCAGTTTGACGCAATGGTCAAAACAGACTTTGCCTTCTTCTGTCATCACGAATGGGCGTTTGGACCGGTCCAAAAGCTTGACTCCGAAATGACTTTCTATCTGGTGTATGGTCTGGCTAGCAGCAGATTGTGTTATTCCGTTGTCGTCAGCGGCTTTCGAAAAGCTCTTCCGAGTGACAACGTCACAAAAAACCTTTAATGCACGGATTTGCATGCTAAAACCAATATTCTCAATATTCTCAATATTCTTGGATCAAATCACCTTCAGTACGGTGATCTAATTATTTAGTTATTAATATAAAGGCCTCTAATACTTATGGCCAATCATTCAAAATATCCCTGTATTTAAGTACCGTCAACGGGACATGGACCAGATTTAACAGAATACACACGGTTCTTTATTAGTAAAACTAATGGAGTTTGGCAAATACGTTGTATACTCG
>Ga0208624_1000388_pt1 | contig 23030 bp, 13 predicted proteins | sample Knorr_S23_td_DCM_FD_185607 | JGI IMG/M metagenome (GOLD analysis project Ga0208624, IMG submission 185607) | Marine microbial communities from Southern Atlantic Ocean transect - Knorr_S23_td_DCM_ad_71m_LV_A (SPAdes) (version 2) | ecosystem: Environmental > Aquatic > Marine > Oceanic | place...
CGCCGCGAGAGCCTGGAAATGACCATCATGGCTTCGGGCATCAATCGTATCGATGACCCTGTCGCCGAGCATACCCTTCGGCTTGCGACAAAATGGGGTGTCAAGCGATACCGTATGAACTATTTCCGTTATGACATGGATAAACCCATGGCTCCTCAAAGAGCGTCCTTTAAGGCGATGGCCAAAGACCTGGCAGCCTTCAATCATGAGCTGGGAATTCAAGCCTTGTATCAAAATCATGCAGGGGCCCGATATCTGGGGGCAACCATGTGGGATTTGGTGAACCTTCTTGAAGGCATACCACAAGAGGACATATCCATCGGATTTGATGTGCGCCATGCTAAAGTGGAAGCAGGGTTGAGCTGGCCGGTTTATTGGGAGATTGCCCGTCCCCATCTCGGGGCACTTTACGTAAAGGATTTTGTTTGGGATCAGGGAAAAGTGATCAACGTGCCATTGGGGCAAGGGTGGGTTGGTGAAGCGTTCTTTCATGAAGGTCGATTGAAGCACTTTCAAGGCCCCATCACCCTTCATGTGGAATATCTGCAGCAGGCCGGATCGGAAGCCAATGCTCAAGCTCTCAACAAGGATCTTGCTACACTGCGTCAATGGGTGAAAAGCATATGAGTTGGACCTCATCGACTTTGGACCGCGGGCGGCCTCAAAACAGAAAGTCCTCTTATGGGACGCTTGTGTGGCTTTGGATTCTGAGCCTTTGCAGTGGGCTTTCATGCGTCCTATGCCTTCATCAAACGCGTCTGTGGTTCGGCTACACTCCCCAAAGCCAGGTTGGAATGGCCACGGTCTGGGTATTTGCTGTGGGGTTGGGCTGGATGCTCGGGGGCAGGTTTGGATCGCGAAAGGGTTGGAATAGCCTCTCGATCATGGGTTGGTGCTGTGTTTCGTTGGGAGCCCTGCTGGGATTGGCTCCGCAGGCCATGGTTCAATGGGGTCAGGACATACGAACTTCGTCGATGCCACTCGCCATCATGATGACTTGGGTTGCTCTATTGTCGACCATGATGGGTTGGGTTCTCTCTCTGTTTACATCGGGAAATGGACAGCAGGCGAATCGAAGATCGGCCATCGCGCTTTGGTTCATGTCTTTGGCCTACGCTTTGGGACAATGTTTTCTCTTACCCACCTACGGTCTCGAGTCACTGGTGCTTTGGGTTTCTGCTTCATGGCTTTTACTGGGGGCTTCCGGTTTGGTGATGAAGGTCAGATGGGGAACAGCCAATTTGTCAGAGGAGATTTCTGAGAGCTTACCCGCGGATCAAGGGGAATGGGGGGTAAGACTTCCTCGTCCCGTCATGACATGGTCGCTGGCACTCATGATGGGGGTGACTCTTGGGGGTCTCATGAAGGTGCTGCAATGGACTCTTGGCAACATGCATTTGTGGCATTCGGTGTTCCTGGTGCTTGGACTTGGCGCTTTGGTGGTCGGTTTTATAGGATCCACTCGTGCGAAACGTATTCCGGCAGAGCCCGGGGCATGGCTTTATCTCATAACAGGGGTCTTCAGCTTGATTGCGTGTTGTTTCTACGAGGACCTCCCGTTCTGGCTGGGGTGGGTCCAAGGCCAATTCGCCGATGTGTCAGAGGCGTGGGTTCTCTTTGCTTCAGCGGTGGTGATTTTAGGGGGATGCCTCATGGTTCCTCCTCTTTTGTGCATGGGCTATCTGGCGGGTAGGCATGTCGCACTTCATCGGCCTGTGGTCGGAGTTCCTTATCCGATCCTTCTATCCATGATGGGGTTCGCTTGCTGGTTTCTCTTAATACAAACGGCAGGCTCGTGGATTCCCGCCTTTCGTGTGGTGGGTCTGCCTGCTGCCTTGTGCCTTGCTCTAGCCCTCTACCAAGGCTTTACGGGGACAGGTCTTCAAGGCCTTCGCAAGGTGGCCTCAGGTCTGGGAGGCGTTCTTTTACTTTCTTATGTTTCCTTTCAATGGTCGAGCAACTGGATGGCCGTCTTTAGCCAGACAGATCCACTGGCGACTGGTTTTTTCAAGACCAAACCTCACACGCTCCAATGGGCACGACAATCCACCCAGATTTATTATCGTGAGACTCCTGAAGGGACATTACAGATCCGTTCCTACGACTATCCGGAGCCGAACCAGCAACTGGAACTCATCGTCAATGGTCAGGTGATGGAACGAAGTTATGCCCAGCGGGTCCAACAGGCGGTCAATGCAGTGGTTCCTTGTGGCTTGCAAAGTGACGCAACGGATATTGCCATCCTCGGCATGCGTGCTGGACTGTTGGCAGGCTACGTTTCCGAGTTGCTTAAGGAAGCGTCGATTGTTGCTGTCGATCCTTGCGATGAACTGAAGGAGGTGGTGTCCCTTTTTGGACCATTCAATGGTGAAGTATTGGAACAAACCCGGTTTGAGTGGGTGAGCCAGCAACCGCATGTTTACATGAATGATCAGAAATCATTCAGGACATTTGATTTGATCATGAATCAACATGCCATGCCTTGGCTGGCTGACCAGGAAGACCTTTTCACCGTAGAGTTTTTTGAAGCTTGCCGATCCCGTCTGTCGGAGAATGGTCTCATGGTTCAGAATATCCAACTGACGCATCTCAACGATGCGTCCTTCCACTCCATATTGGGAACTTTCGGGCAAGTCTTTCCCTACTTTTCCATTTGGGATCTTGGCTTTGGTGAGTGTCTTCTGCTAGGCGCAGTCCATCAACATCTCAACGCTCTGAATCGTCTTGAGACCTTCTGCGAACAGGAATCGGTGCAAGCGATTCTTGAGCAACATGGCTTGTCTTCATGGCCAACCTTACTGTTGCTTGAAAGAGTGTCTTCGGAAAATGGTTATCATTTGATGGATGATGACACACTTCTACACACAGCCACCTTTCCCTCCTTGCGATGGATGGCACCGGGTGGTCGTAGTGCCAATGAGCCACCTGCCAGCCTGAGACTCTTTGATGAGCGCAAGCAGCTCAATGCGTCGACACTCTTGGCAGCCTACCTCAGGCAGAAAGATCTGAGTGTTGACCAATTGCGTGCGATGAGCCTTCTTCATCTGGATCACGAATTGCTGGACGCAAACCTGTTTCGCTCACTCCTGCAAAAATGGATTGCATACGAGCCAGAGAGTGAAGCCTTGCGCATGCTGCTGGCATCCACTGCAGAGGGTGAGCACGCGACTGCCAGGGATGTTGAAGGACTGATAGAATATATTGAGGGCCATCCTGGTAGAAATACCGAACTGCTTCAGCAAGCGACGGTGATGATGATGGAGTTATACCGGAATCAGCAAACCGTTGTCTATGACCCCTCAAAGCCTGAACTCGGGGCCTATATTGAACAGTTAATAACTGAAGACCCCAGCCGCCAGCGAACCTACCGAATGTGGTTGGCTGAATTGGCATGGGGACGCAATGATCTGGATACTTTTCGAACGTACGCAGAACAATCATTGAATCCTGACATGGAACTTTTCGGCCCAGTCGATGACAGTATCGATCCCTCTGCAAAGCTAAGGACCATGTGTTATCTTGCTGAGGATGCCTGGAGGGACGGGGACCTTGAGGGAGCGAGAGAAATATGTGCGGCGGTGATCCAAGGGGACCTGCTTGAACTTTCAGATGCTTATCCGTCCCTCAGGAAATTGGTTCGTCGGGTGCTATTCGCATTGCAGGAAGCCCAATCAGAATCGTTGTTGGAAACCCTTGAACCATGATGGTCGACTCGATTGAGTGGTTTGTGGGTGGTAGGATGCCTGAAAGAATCAAGTGCTTGTAAACGTATTAAAATCCCTCTTTCAGCTTTTACCATAGTGCGTAAAAAGAACTTATCATATAGATAGACTTCATAGGTATTGGCTCCTTAGCTGAAAGATTTATCAGGCCAATATCCTTTGCGAGTAAGATGGCGCTTCTATATTGGGATTTTTTGCAGCCAACAGGATTTTGAGTAAAAGCAACTATTTCACACCCATTATATATTTCTATCTATTTATTTAATCGAATAATGCGATATTTACCAAATTCTAAATAAAGCCACTTTTTAATAAAAGAAAGTTGCATTTTAATTTTATGAAATAATAATAATGTCGAATATGCAATCATCGCTTAGTGGCGATCCGCATGTTTCCATATGTTATGCAAGATGCCATCAACCAATACTTAGAAGTCAGAAACAAATTGTTGGACACCAGGGAGGAACTCCTTGAAAAGCTCCGTGAAATAGACCGTCTCCTCGGTAGTTCAGGTGATATCGAGGCGGTTCAGGCCGTTTCGTCCAAAAAATCAGCAAAAAAACCGGGCAGAAAACCAGGCAGGAAAGCTTCCACCAAAACGGGTAGAAAAACCTCATCCAAAGCTTCCAAAAAAGCTTCAAGCTCTGCCGCCAAAGGAGCTCGCAAACAAAATGCGATGAGTTTGAAGGAAGTTATTTCGAAGGCCTTAACGGTAGGGGCTCTCGATCGTAAGGCCATTCTAGAAGCTGTCAAAAACCTGGGTTATAAATTCTCTACCAATAACCCTCTGAACTCCCTGACCGTCTCCCTATACACGCACAAGGGCATTCATAAAAACGGCAAACTGTATTCCTTGAAGTCGGGGGCTGACAAAGCAGCGCCTAAGAAAGCAGCGTCCAAGAAAGCAGCGTCCAAGAAAGCAGCGTCCAAGAAAGCAGCCCCGAAGAAAGCAGCCCCGAAGAAAGCAGTGCCAAAGAAAGCAGCGTCCAAGAAAGCTGCATCTTAAGAGATATCTGTCATCCATAGGATCGGATGGATTCAGTAGGCATTTTCAAGATGCCAACCATTCATGCAAAGCGAGATTCCAAGGAATCTCGCTTTTTTTCAAGAGATTGCCGCGTTGACTACGCGCCCATTCGGTGTGTCCTATGGTTCGTGAAAGTTGGAGTGCCTGGTCTGGTGTTTGCAGGGTGGACCTTGTTGCTAAAGTGTTGATGGGCAATAAAGTACTTGATTTTATCAGGATGGGGGAACAGTGTTCTATCATACCCCTCAACGTAATCCGGTTCTCCTCTTGTGGGCACCTTGTTGGTTGCTTCATGATAGGGAAACGATAAGCAATCTTCGGGTGAAGTTTGCCGGAGATAGGGTTGAGGATCACCCACCATATCGTCATGAAACCTGTCAAATCATCCTTATCATTCCATTGGTATCCACCCGCATGGGTTTTGCTCATCACTCTCTTGTTAGGCGTGACCGAAATCCAAACGGCACTTCAATCTCAGGAGATCCTTTTTCAGGAAACATTCGAAACCGACGGCGATGGCAGTCGCTATAGGGTGGAAGGAGGTGCGGTTTATGAAATAGATCGCATCACTTCAGAACTAGGTCTTGCTGATCAGCAAGGACCCATCTATTGGTCGCGCAGCAGTGATGTTTCTTTCGTCGGTGTGCCGGCTCCGACTCCTGAAAAACGCGCCATCATGGCCTGGCACCATACGATTGTTGCGGATGATGTGAGCGAAGATTTTCTGAAACTATTCGACAACGTCGTGGATTGGATGACGGGAGGAAAAGCCAAGGCAACCATTTTATTTTCTCCGGCACCCAGCGGGGAAGGGGATTTTGTTTTGGTCGATCGACTGGAAGCCAACGGCCATACCGTCATCGATGACGATGAATCCAGCGATCTACCGGATCCTGCCTCGGTGGATGCCGTCATCAAAAGCAGCAGTGGCGGGAGCAACCCGAGTCGCTTCGCCATCTATGAGGTTCCATTGTTGAGTTACCGATCGACGGACCATGATGACATGCTCATTTCCAGCATCGGAACAACGGTTACCGCGGAATTAGGTCAAGTCAGCGTTCCAGAAACAGGTCACCCTATCGCAAAGGGCATTCGCTCTTCCGCTGAGTTCGTCGCCAATGCGCAATCTTTTGATTTGATTGGAGACATTATTCCCGGTGGTGCCACTGTTGTCGCAAGCTTCAGTCAGGTCACCCCCGCCAGTGTGGATGACCTTGAAGAGGCGCAAATGGTGATTGACGGAGACATTCCATCAAACAGGTCGACAGGGCAAATCTCAGAAGCCGATCTGGTTTCCTCAGGCAATCCCGCCAGTGGTGTTTTTGGGGGTGACTTTGCAGCGCCCGGAGATCCAAAGGGTGCACTGGTCACCGTGGCTACCGGTAAGGTCAAAGTTTCGACAGCAGGCATCGTATCGGTGGGTATGGGTGCCGATGATGGTGGGTATTTGCGCATTGATTTGGACGGCAATGGGATATCTGCCTCCGATCAGGTGGTCGCCCTGGATGGGACTGGGGCCTTTCGTTACGGGACAGCGGATGTTGATTTCCCCGCTGGTACCTTCGATTTTGAATGGCTGGCCTACAATGCGGGCGGCGCATTTGGGAGTGAATTGATCACTTCCTTTACCGCGGGTGGAGGAACCCCCTCAGCAGTCGACGATTGGGAATGGGAACCCATCAGCCCGATCAGTTCGACGGTCACTCTGGTTGGAAGTATTGCCGTTACCACCTATACCGTGACCGCGGCACCTGAGGAAAAAACAATCCCGTTTCTGGTGGCGATCGAGGCTCCTGAAGATGGGGGAAGTGTCTTTGGTGGGGGGCAATTTGGTGGTTATGAGGGAGACGTTTTTTTTGCGGGCTCTGCCTTGAACAAATTTGAGTCCGGGGTTTCCACCAAATCCATTACTTGGAATGCGCCGATCGATGTTTCAGGCAAAGAGAATCTCAAACTCACGGTTGCTTTGGCAGCGACTTTTCTTGATTTTGAAACCTCAGACTTCCTGAATTTCTACATTGATGACGGAAACAATCCTCTGATTTCCTTTTCGGCCCCTTCCGGAAACGATAAATTTTTCAATGATCAGGGAACCAATGGTGAAAATCCCACCCGACTGGATCTTAATTTCCAGGATGTGACATATGATCTTCCAGATGGCCTTTCCGAGATTCGCCTCAGAGTCGAATCAGTGACTACTTGGTGGAACGAAATCGTTGGTATGGATAACCTTAGGATTACTTCAGGAGCGTTTGAAATCATCGTTCCGGAGGTTCATATCAGACGAGAGGGCGAAAATATCGTGGTTGAATGGAAGGGAATGCTGCAGTCCGCCACGGACATTCGTGGTCCTTGGCAGGATTTTGCCGATGATAGCCAGAGTCCGATTATTCTTGGCCCCGGGGACCAATTGCCCTTACAGTTCGGGCGTTCCATTTTACCCTGACAGGGATTTCCTTGTCAGTTGATCGATTTCCTTGTCGTAAGACAGGATTTAGCGGGTCCCGGAAAGCATGAAACCGTGTGTGCTTCTTCGGGGCCCGTTTTATTGGGTAGGCAAGCTTTTGCCACACATACGCCTCTTACGGTGCCTCCCTACCTTGGAGAAAGGGTTTCATGGAGTCCAAAAAGACAGAGCGCGGTGCAGAACGCCGGAAACGTTGAAGCCTCCACAGGATCGTTCGAGACGGTGACGCCCAAGTCTTTGGAAGTTGCCTGAGGCATGGTTTGATAGGATGCGTAGCTCGCCAACAGGCCTTCGATTTCCTTCTGCGAAGGATTACGAAGCAGGATGTGGCGATAGAGGTAATGAATCTGACCTTCCGGTGCATGGGGATGTTGCCAATGACTTTGCTGGGCCAATGCCTTGGCAGCCTCCATCACCTCTGGAGCGTTGAACAACGCCAATGCCTGCAATGGAGTGTTGGTGGTTTCTTTTTTCAAAATACATGATTCTCTCTGTGATGCATCAAAGGTTGCCATCAATGGTGGATTGATGGTTCGTTTGAAGTAAGTGTAAATACTGCGGCGATAAAGGTCGGGCCCCGAAGATTGAGGATAGGTTTTGCGGCTCAGTTCACTCCAAAGATCCTTCGGTTGATAGGGATAGACGGGAGGCCCCCCATGTCGGGTGACGAGCATCGCTGAGGCCTGAAGCCACAAATCCCTGATGTGAAAAGCATGAAGCCGCACGCTGGGCCCTCGCCCCATCCATTGGTTCTCCGGATCCCGTTCCCTCTGGTGTGTGGATGATGCCGAAGATTGTTGATAAGTGGCGCTTTGAGCGATGAGGCGAAGCATGTGTTTGATGTCCCAGCCGCTTTCAATGAATTCCACCGCCAGCCAATCCAACAGTTCCGGATGGGAAGGGGGTTCCCCCTGGATACCGAAATCCTCGCTGGTGGAAACCAGACCTTTCCCGAACATTTGCTGCCAAAGTCGATTGACTTGAACCCGTGCCGTGAGTGGGTGATGAGGGGCGACAAGCCAATGGGCCAGATCGAGACGATCGATTCTCGAGTCCGTTTTGGAGGGATGAATGCTTTTGGGTAAAGAAGGTTCCACAAGGGCCAGGGGACGATCGTATTGGCCCCGCTCTAGAAGGTGGGTTGGGCGGGGGCTATCGCGCTCTTGCATAATCATCACTGTGGGAAGATCATCCACAAATGCCTGCAGGCGCGATTGAGCCTCCGCAAGGCCTTTGACAGCTTGATGCACCGGTCCATGGGACACGTTTTGAAGATACAACGCCCTTGCAACCTCTTTCTGCCGGGGAGAGCGTTGGGTGCTCTCCAAGCTTAGGATTGTCCCAAGGCTGCTGGGTTCGGATAGCCAGTGAATTTCCCGAGGCTTCAGGACTCGATCAAAGATGAGCAGTTCGTCCAGCATTCCGAAGAGGTGCTCAGCCATGGAACTGACTCCGATTCGAAAGGGCTGACTGGAAACGGCTCCGGGATTGGAGTCGTTATTTTGAGTTATGCGGCATGCAACAGGCTCCCCATCGATGAAAAGACGCAAACCTCTTGCGCTCATGCTGGCATCGTAAGTGACCGTGAGGTGATACCAGCGCTTCTCGGTAAAGGGTTCAAGACTCTCAATACCCATACGCCCCGCGTAGCCTTGTGAGATGAACAAATACGCGAAGTGTCCGGCATCGTAAGTAAGTTGATACCCCTTGCCACCTACCCCATCCTCAATTCTGGAAAAGATGGCCCCATCTTGGATCGAGTCTGGATGAAACCATATGCTGATGGTGTAGGGCGTTTGATTGGTGAACCTGCCGATATCCCCCAGCGACCCTTTCCACTGACCATCGAGGACCGCTCCCTGGCCACGAATACCTTTCCCCCATCTGGGAAGTGGCATCGGATCCTGATCCTCAATGGTTCGGGCATCCACACCCTGCAAGTGACCCTCAAAGGAACGCTGATGAATCAGCCCATCCTGCATCCAATTGAGTTGAGAGGCGTCCTGCTGATGCCATCGTGAAAAGGTGACCAGATCGCGCTCGATGGATGGATGCAGCGCATCGAGACGCTGTTGGGCTTCTTCCCGTGCTTTGTGCAGCGTTCTCAGGGTCTCTTGTTGATGCCAGTTGGGAGCCTTGATGTAGGGTTCGGAATTCCCATCACGGATCGCCCTTCCACTCTCGGTAATATTATGGAAGATGGCAAAGAGCCCGTAATATTCTTCCATACTGAAAGGGTCGTATTTGTGATCGTGGCATCGGGCACACTGCATGGTGACCCCCATCCAGGTCGCACAGGTGGTTTCCACCCGATCCGCGACATTCTCGGTGGTGACTTCCTGTGGAATGGATCCTCCCTCGGAATTATAGCGGTGGTTGCGATTGAACCCAGTGGCAATGATTTGATCCACTTCAGGCATGGGCAGTAGATCCCCGGCCAATTGCTCGATGGTGAACTGGTCGTAGGGCATGTTCTGATTGAACGCATGGATGACCCAGTCCCTCCAGGGCCACATTTCGCGTTCTCCGTCGTTTTGATATCCATGAGTGTCTGCATAGCGAGCCGCATCCAACCATGGTAGCGCCATGGCTTCACCGTAATGGGGTGAAGCCAGGCAATGTTCGACCCAATCCTCATATCGCCTGGGGTGGCCGGCATCTTCCTCTTGAAGTCTATCCCAGTCCAGGGCTAGGCCCGTGAGAGCCAGACTCAATCGCCGGGCCAGGGTATGGGGTTCGGCTCGTGGGCTGGGAGTCAGACCTTGGAGTTCCAATAGATGAAGAACGAATGCGTCAATGGGGTTGCGGACCCAATCAGCATGATGGACTTCTGGCAATGGGGGACGGCTCGGTGGAATGAAGGACCAGTGAGGCTGCCACTGAGCTCCCTCCAGGACCCATTGCGTGAGTTGCTTTTTCTGTTGAGAGTTCAACTCGAGGTGAGTGTCGGGTGGCGGCATCCTCTCAGCCGGATCCTGTGACAGAACGCGGTGGATGATCGCAGAGCTTTCTGGATGTTCGGGAATGAGAATACCCTCAGGTAACCCATCCAAATCATCCAACCGGTCCAGTCTCAGGTTGGCTTTGCGCTCAGCGGCATCCGGTCCATGGCAGGGGAAACAGTGGTTGGATAGGATGGGCTGGATGTCTCGACGAAAATCCATGGCCTCTGTTCCTCCAAGACAGCCAAACGAAGCCAGCAAGACAAAGGCAAGAAGCATCAACCCCAAATGGAATCGGTTCCGCCGAATGGGGGACGTTTCCATGCACCATGCTCCCGGGCTCGTGCTCACCAAAGCGCTCATCACGAGTTGGAGTGATGGAGGTTGGAGCCACTCCACTGCATTTTTTGCCTCAAGATCGAGAAAAAAGGATTGTTGGGTGTGTTGAGAAAGGTGACCTGATCTTGCTCTGCGTGGATGCGGATCCGATCGTTCGGTGCGCCTTCCACCTGGATCTGACCATCAGCGGTCAGGACGGTATCCACCTCTTTACTGAGAATGGTGACTTCAATGATGGATGCCATGCTCACAATTACCGATCGATTGGAAAGGGTGTGCGGGCAGATCGGGGTCAGGGTGAAGACTTGCGCATTGGGGCAGACGATCGCTCCACCTGCTGATAGTGAATAAGCGGTGGAGCCTGTGGGCGTGCAAATGATGAAACCATCGCATCGGTATTGGGTGAGCAACTCACCGTCCACCTTCACTTCCAGCTCGATCATGCGAGAAGCGGTGCCACGACTGATCACGATGTCGTTGATGGCTGTCAATGACTGAGATGGCTTGCCTTCTCCACTCAAGGTGGCATGCAAAGACGGCCTGACATCCTGTACCCCCTGATCCTTCCAGATGGCTTCCAGGGTGGTTTGGAACGATGTGTAAGGAGCGGCTGTTAAAAATCCGAGCCCACCCGTATTGATGCCAAGAAGGGGGGTCGGGCAGCCTGCAAGGGATCGTGCCACATGCAACATGGTGCCATCCCCCCCGAAAACCACCAGGAGATCACACTGGCTGGCCATTTCGCGGATCAAGTCCTTTCCCACCTCTCGAAAGGCTTCCTTCGAGGACATACCTTCGAGATGCATGACCTCACGCCCATGGGACCGGATCCATCGCTCTGCTTCATCGAGAGCTTCCCTCCAAAAAGGTTTTTCAGGATTGGCTATCAGTCCGATGCGATTCATGGGAATTTGCATGATGTTGGAGCCACACCAGGAACTCCCTGTTCCCGGCCGGCCCCATTATGGGAGAAGGAGTGACTTCTTTCCAGTCCATAGAGAGTTCTTGGGTGGCAAAGGTCTGCAGCGATTCAATCACCTCGCGATGAATCTCGGGATCTTTTATCACACCTTTTCCTTTGTCGACGGCGGTCTTTCCTGCCTCGAACTGGGGCTTGATCAGAGCCACGACATCGCCTGCTTCGCCCAGGATGTCTCTTGCTGCGGGCAGGATTTGGCGCAAGGAAATGAAGGAACAATCAATGACCACCAGATCCATGGGCTCTGGAAGATCCGTTGCCTTCAAATGTCTGGCGTTGATTCTCTCCATGACAATCACGCGCTCATCCTGACGTAGTTTCCATGCCAATTGGCCACTTCCCACGTCAATCGCGTAAACTTTCGAACACTGATGCTGCAGCAGACAATCGGTAAATCCACCTGTCGAGGCCCCAAGGTCTGCAGCGACCAACCCTTGAACTGCCAGCGGAAACTGTTGCAAGGCATGATCCAGCTTGAGTCCTCCCCGCGACACGAAGGGCTCTGTTTTTTTGAGATCAATGGGCTGGTCTGCCTTGACGGGATGCCCGGGCTTGGTGATGGGGTGGCCGTCCACCAGAACATTCCCAGCCATGATGGATCGCTTGGCTTTTTCCCGGCTCTCAAAAAGACCTCGGTCCACCAAAACTTGATCCAGACGATTGCGTGAGGGGCTCATTTTCAATGTTCCAAAACTTGTCGCCTCGCAGCAGGTCCATGCCATACCATCAGGACTCATGGCGGGGGCATCTTGTTGTTGAGCATGGGCATGACTCCATCGCCGAGACAGTAATTAAAGCTTCAACCATGACCCTATTTATGGCAACGATGAATCCTCTCTTCTATGAAATGTTGGCATCATTCCCTGTTCTTCGCTTGCTTTCTGGGTGTCGTTGGAGCACGCCCGATTGATGCGGGCTCTCGGCCCAATGTGCTTCTCATTTGCGTCGATGATCTTCGTCCGGAGCTGCACTGTTATGGAGTCGATTACATCCATTCTCCTCACATCGATGCCCTGGCCTCCAGAGGGCGGCTCTTTCAATCCCATTACGTGCAGGCACCAACCTGCGGAGCTTCGCGCTACACATTGCTGACCGGGCGCTATGGGCCCACAGGCAACCAGGCACTCTTCCAGCGTGCAGAGAAAATCAAGGCGCAACCTGGGATGCTTCCTCCCAGCATGCCGGCCTGGTTTCGATCTCATGGGTATCGCACTCTTTCAGTGGGCAAGGTTTCCCATCATCCCGGAGGGCGGGGTGGGCCTGATTGGAACCAGGAGGATATTCTGGAAATGCCTTTTTCCTGGGATCAGCACCTCTTGCCATCCGGGCCATGGAAGCATCCTCGAGGCTGGATGCATGGACTGGCTCATGGGGAGATCCGTATCAAGGCCGGGGATATGGCTTTATTTCAATCTGTAGACGGTGGAGATGAGATCTATCCCGATGGCCCTTCGGTGGATCTAGCCGTGGATCTTTTGAATCAGATGACCCATTCGGACGCTTCACCTTTCTTTTTGGCCGTGGGCCTTTTGAGGCCCCACTTACCCTTGGGTGCCCCCGCTGACTATTACAGGAGGTATCGCGATCTTGCTTTACCTCCCGTGGAACACCCTGAGAAACCTTCAGGGCGAACGACCTGGCATGGTTCCGGCGAATTCATGAAATACCAAAGATGGGGAAAGGATCCCAATCAAGATCCGTCCTTCGCCTTGGAAGTTCGGAGGCACTATGCTGCCTGTGTCAGCTTTGCCGATGCCCAGGTGGGTCGACTGCTCGCAGCTCTCGAGAAAAACGGTCTGGTGGATGACACCATTGTCCTGCTCTGGGGGGACCATGGGTGGCACTTGGGAGAACATGGGATTTGGGGAAAGCATGCGCTTTTCGAAGAATCCCTACGTTCTCCATTGATCATTGCCCATTCTTCCCTGCCCAGACAGGGTGAGGCGACCCACTCCATGGTCGAAACTCTGGATGTCTTTCCGACCTTGTGTGGCTTGGCTGGGCTTCCTTTGCCTGCCGGTCTGCATGGGCGTTCATTGGAACCTCAGCTCAAAGACCCCAATCATGAGGGGCATTCAAGTTTTGCCTACGCAGGCAAGGCTCAAACCATGCGATCTAAGACGCACCGCCTCATAAGGCACCAGGATGGGTATGTGGAACTCTACGACCATCGCAGTGCAGCAGGCGAAACGCAAAACGTTGCCTCCGAGCAGATGGGCGTCGTCGCTGCCATGACCCTCGAGCTAGAGTCTCGATTGAAGCTCAAGCGCTGATGGCTTCAGCGCTGGGAGGGTGAGTCGGATCCACCAAACGAGCCGGTTTGCAGCATGACCAAGGTGCAATCTTCCATCACCTCGATGCCCGCTTCCTCCAGGATAGGATACAGTTCCGGAGCCTCGGTGCCGGGGTTGAAAACGATGCGTTTGGGTCGCTTTTGCAGGATGGCTTCCAAATGTTCTTTCAGCCTGGACGGTTGAACGTAGATGGTCAGCGTGTGAAGCGCGAGATCGGTATCCAGAAGTGACTTCAAAACGGGTTTTCCGAGAATTTCCTCCTTGGTGGGATTGATGGGCAGGATATCAAACCCATGGTCCATGAGCTCCAGGGCTGCTAGATAGGCATAACGATCGGGACGGTCACTGGCTCCAAGGATGCCGACTCTGACAGACATGCTTTTCGGATGCTTGGTTAAAGGTTGGAATGCTGGCTTGAGGCCATCACCCATAATGGATGGATCATGTATTCAAGGACGGGCGGATTTTGAAAAAAGATCTCATGGTCGGCCACTATCGTCTCTCCTCAGGGTTCCCACCGCGAGGCCCAGTTGAAATGAGCCTTTTCAAGTTCCTTGACCTTGTCGGGGAATTGGGCGGCGAGATTCTGGCTCTCAGAAGGATCATCGCTCAGGTGAATTAGAAATCGAGTTTCCTCCAATTTCACGTGAGTTGCATGACTCGTGTCAAAAGGGTTGCCGATGAGTTTCCATGGGCCTTCGCGCACGGCCCATTGAGGTTGCTTGCCACCACCACTCTGCCAATGAAATTGGGCGTGAGCATCTCCCGCCTCATCCGAGATAAGGATGGGTTTTAGACTCTTGCCATCGATCGGCTTGAGCGGAAGGGGGATTCCACAAAGGTCCGCAATGGTTGGAAACCAGTCGATGGAGGTTGCAAGTTGATCCCGGACCGCGTTGCCCGGTAGTTTCCCCGGCCAGCGAATGATGGCAGGCACGCGAATACCGCCCTCAAACAGGCTGAATTTTGCGCCGCGGTAAGGGCCGGCGCTTCCGCCGCCTCCAAAAGTGCGCACCTCTGTTGAGTGGCCATGATCGGACTGGAAGACAATGATCGTATCTTCCTTGAGCCCATGACGGTCGATGAGGCTGAGCACTTGACCGATTTTCTCATCCATCGTGGAAACAAAAGCTGCATACATGCTTCTGGGCTCTTCAAGGTGTTGATAGAAGCGTCGCCAGCCTTCTGTACCCTGCAGGGGGTAGTGAGGCACGTTGATGGCCCAGTAGAGAAAAAAAGGTTTGTCCTTGTTTGTTTGCAAAAAATGCTCTGTCTCCTGGACCATCAAATCGGGAAAGAATGCACCGTCTTCCCATATTTCCTCCCCATTGCGCCACAGGTCGTGTCGGTTCGGACCCTGCCAGTAAAAGAAATGGGACCAATTGTCGATGCACCCCCCCATGTGACCGAAGGAATGGTCGAATCCCTGACCGTTGGGCATGGTTGCAGGCGTGTATCCCAGGTGCCATTTCCCTATGTGACCCGTCGTGTAGCCGGATGCTTTGAGCAGCTCAGCCATGGTCGTTTGATGCGCGGGCATGCCCCCATGCCCTTGCTGCGAACTCACGTTTCCAGGGACACCGGCATGTTGTGGGAAACGTCCTGTGAGCACCGCGGCTCGCGAGGGGGAGCAAACCGGGGCAGCCGAGTAAAATTGAGTGAAGCGGATGCCCTCCTTGGCCAGTTGATCCAAGTGTGGTGTGTAAAGGTCTTTGGCTCCATAGCAGTTGAGATCGACTGATCCCTGATCATCTGTGTAAATGAGGATGACATTGGGTTGACGTGCGTGGACTGGATGAAGGACCAGGAAGACCAGGCCAGCGAGTAGACAAATGCCCCAATTCAGAGAGCAAACGTGTCTCTGTTTGCTGACAGAACATTCCATCTTGCCTGAGCGGACGAGCATGCGGATCATACAAGGAGTATGATGAGGTGCTTTGCTCATTGGCAAGATCAACTGATCGACGCTCCCTCGAAGCATCATCCTAGGATTCATGTGATCCATTGCCTCCCCGAACTTGGCCACAATAAGCTTTCCAGACGATCAGTTCCTGCCGAACGCATCCAGACCATCGTGGTGCTTCCACTTGGCGGTGGATTTGCCATTTGCAAAGGGCCTTGCTTGACCGTATGAGTAACGGTTGATGAATGTTGCGGTATATTCAGATAAAAACTTTGATCGACAGTGGCAAAAGGTCCTCTCGACCTCGAGTTTGTTCGATCCTTTGATCGATGAGCGCACTCGATCCATCATGGCTCAGGTTCAAAAGGGTGGAGACAAAGCGCTGATCGACTTAACTCGCCAGTTTGATGGAGCCTCTCTAACGCGCCAAACCCTTTTGGTTTCTGCCAGGGAGTTGCAGCATGCAAGCCGCCAAGTGGGTCCCCAGACCCGTGCTGCCGTCAAGGAGGCTTACGCGAATATTCAGAGTTTTGGACGACAATCGCGACGCAGCGGTTGGCAGGGGCGCAACAGTCATGGCGCCAAGGTGGGAGAGAAATATGATCCTTTTCGGCGTGTGGGGCTCTATGTGCCTGGTGGAACGGCTCCTTTGGCATCCACGGCTCTGATGACCGTCGGTTTGGCCAAGGTGGCGGGTTGTCCTGAAATCGTGGTGTGTACGCCTTGTAATGCGCAAGGCCGAGTCAATGACGATCTTCTCTATGCCCTAAAACACGCTGGGGCGACCTCCATCTATAAACTAGGTGGAGCCCAGGCCATCGCAGCCATGGCTTATGGGACACCCTCCCTTCCCAAAGTGGACAAGATCTTTGGGCCGGGCAACGCTTATGTAGTGGCCGCTAAGCGGTTGGCTGTCGGGCACGTCTCCATTGATCTGCTGCCTGGGCCCAGTGAAGTGTTGGTCATCGCGGACCGTTCAGCCCATGCGGACTACGTCGCGGCCGACCTGCTGGCGCAGGCCGAGCATGGTTCAGGCAAGGAACGCGTCTGTTTGCTCAGCACCAGTGCAGCCTTGATTCGAAAAGTTGAGGCAGCGCTCCAAAAACAGATTCCCAAGTTGAGCCGAGCGGATTTCATTCGCAAGAGCCTCAAGAAAAATGGTTGGTTGATCCAGGTGCGTGACCTGTCTCAAGCCGTCGCCCTTGCCAATGCCTTTGCACCTGAGCATTGTGAGATTATGACCCAAGATGCCCGTCGGGTGTCCAAAGGTGTGGTGACCGCGGGAGCCATCTTTCTGGGACATCACTCTCCAACGGTGCTCGGTGACTACGTGGCGGGTCCCAGCCATGTGCTCCCTACCGGCGGAGCGGGCGCCTCTTTTCCTGGCTTGACCGTGGATCAGTTCCAGCGACGCACCAGTCTTGTCGAGTACGGTCCAAGTCATCTGACCAAGGCATTGCCAGCCGTGCGGGCATTTGCAGGAATGGAAGGCCTGGATGCCCACGGGCAATCCGCCGAAATCCGTCGTTGTTGATCTGCTGGCAGTCCCCAAGGATTTTCTCATGCCGCGTTCTTCTGCACCCAAAGATGAGTGGATTCGACCCTTGGTAAGGGGGATCGAGCCTTACACTCCCGGTGAACAGCCTCGAGTCAAAGGGCTGATCAAACTCAATACCAATGAGAATCCATACCCTCCGTCTCCCAAGGTGCTCGAAACGATGCGAAAGGCAGTCGATGGACGTCTTCGTCTGTATCCCAACCCCCGTGCTCAGGGACTCCGCGAGGCTCTCGGAAAAGTGCACGGGCTAAGTGGTGACCATATCATGATTGGCAATGGTTCTGACGAGCTCCTCGCCTTGGCTACCCGAGCTTTCGTCGAACCCAAGGTGGGTCGATCCAATCGCGAGACAAGCAATGCTTCCACCATTCAATACTGGACCCCCAGCTATTCGCTGTATCCGGTGTTGTGCCAGGTGCATGGGGCGATCATCAATGAAGTGCCTTTGGAAGCTGATTTTTCCATCCCATCCCTGGCGAAATTGAAGCGGGAGAAACGATGGAATTTTCGCGCAGCACTTAGTTTTGTGACGACTCCAAACGCTCCCACAGGGCGTGGCTACCCCACCTCTCAGCTGCGAGCCTTGTGTCGCGCCCAGCAGGGGATGGTGGTGCTGGATGAGGCGTACGTAGATTTTGCTCAGGAGCATGCCATGGAGCTGGTAGCAGAACTTCCCAATGTGATTGTTTCGCGTACCTTTTCCAAGTCTTACTCTCTGTGCTTTCAGCGCGTGGGCTATTTTGTCGGCCACCCCAAATCGATCGCCGCCTTGGATGCCATCAGGGACAGCTACAACGTGAATGGATTGGGGCAGGTAGCTGCCGAGGCAACCTTGAAGCATCTCGGCTACTACCGTAAAAATTTCAAACGTATCATCCGGCTTCGCACCCAGATTGGCCAGGAGCTGGCCTCTCTCGGGTTTGATGTGTTGCCCAGTCAGACCAACTTCCTCTTCGTACGCCCACCAGGGGCCAAAGCGGCTCAATGGTATGATGGGCTGAGGAAGCGAAAAATTCTGGTTCGCTGGTTTGCCCATTCTCCTTTCAAGGACCGGTTACGGGTGACGATTGGATCGGAGGATGAAATGAATCAGTTCATGACGGTCGTAAGGTCTTTGGTCGTGCGATGGACCTGATGCTGGGTCGGATCCCCTTTGATGCCGGTGGTGGAAGCCGGCCACTGTTGGAAGTTACCTAGATGAGCTCTGAGGCCCTCAAGCGAAAAGCCATTCATATCTGTGGTAATGTGCATGGCAGCCCCCTGCAGCCAGCTGTTTTTCGCATTGTGCGTACACTCAATCTGAAGGGATGGATGCGCCCACAAGTCAGTGGGTTTGATCTGGAGCTGGAGGGAGATGAATCCACCCTGGTCGCCTTTGAGAAGCGCATGTTGGCTATGCAGAAGCGCCATGGTTGGTCGATCTCCCTGCAAAGCCAGTGGGTGGCCTTTCAAGGAGACACTTCTTTCGAAAACCTCGCCCCCCTGCCTCAGGTCGACGAGGGCTGCTGGTTACCGCCCGATCGAACACCCTGTCCTGATTGCGTGGCTGAAATGCTCAATCCTCACCAGCGTCGATTTTTCTATCCCTACACCAGCTGCACGGAATGTGGCCCGCGCTATTCATGGGCTCGACAGGGGCTTATGGATCGCTTGCAAACCATTCTTTTGGAGTATGTGCCTTGTGAACAATGCCAGGCAGAGGCGAACCAATCGCGAGATCGACGCTTTCTCTATCCGCTGAATGTCTGCGCCACCTGTGGACCGCGTCTCACACTGCAGGATGCCAGAGGTAGACCAAGGTTTCACCATCGCGAGGCGTTGATTCAGGCGGCAGCCTGCTTGGACCGTGGCCAAGTGCTGGTGGTTGAGGAGCCTCACGGCTATCAGCTGGTGGCCATCGCACGATCTTCTTCGGCCATCAAGCGGATACGCTCCATCCTTGGCCAACCCCATCAGCCAGCCATGCTCCTGGTGGCGACACCCGATGCCGCTGACACCTTTTGTGACATGCATCCCCAGGAGCGCGCCTGGATGCAGGCACCGGATGCCCCATTGATACGTATGCGGCGTCGAGAAGGGAGGTTCAGTCTTTCGGGAGAACTTTCTCCATCGTGCGCTTTTCTTGATGTGGGTCTACCTGCGAGTGGGGTGATGCACTTGCTGATGCATTTGCTGGATTTACCTCTGGCTGCCTTTCCGGCAGGTCCAGGTTTTTGTTCCTATGCCTGCAGCCCGGGGGAAGTGAACAAGGTATTTGGAGGGCAAGTGGATGGTTTTCTCGCATCGAACCTTTCGGTGCTGCGCCAGACCACCCGCTCCTTGATCTGGCGAGTCTGTGGATTCAAGCAAGTGCTTCGACAGGGCTTTGGAATGGTCCCAATCGAAAAGAAGCTGCCCAGGCCATCACAATCGATCATGGCCATGGGGGGGAGTGCTCTGGGGGGATTCGCCCAAACAATGCGTGACCGTGTCTTTCTGGGGCAAGCCATGGATGGCTCTGAGGAGAAAGCCCGTATGGATGCTTTTTTGGATGTCCTGGGTGACATCAAGCAAAGAAGGGAATCCCCAGTGGATCATTACCTTGTGGACTCGGATGTCTCGCAACTGGGGGTCCAATATGCACGTTCCACCCAGAGACCCTGTACGGTGGTCGATCACGATCTGGCTCATGTGATGGGTTCTCTGGGACGTGGGGTGGACCAGGAGCGCTTGTTGGGCGTGTGCTTTGACGAGGGATCCTCTCAGGATGGCTCGAGTGCATCGGGAGGCGATGTCTTCATGCTCCATCCAAAAGGGTGGCGCCGGATTGCTCAATGGTCTCCTTTTTGGTTGCCTGGTGGTCAGAGCTCCCAACCGGATCATCGAGCATGTCTTTATGGAATGATGTGGGAGGTGTTCAAAGAGAATCTTTGGGACCAGCTGCCGCTGAGGTTGAGAGCCCCCTTGCAAACTTTGGAAATCAAGCAGTGGAACCAGGTCTTGGCGACTCAGTGCCAATGCCTGAGAACTCGAAGTGTCACGCGGTGGTGGCAGGGAATTGGAGCACTACTGACTCACTCCAATCGCAATCGTTTTGATGGGGACGCCTGGCTGATCATGGAGGCCCTCCGCGGCCAGGAGGGGCATGCCCCTCGGGGAATCAAACCATACGCTTGGTGCCTGGATGGGGCCCTTGAGGAAGGATCGATCGCTCAGATGGATTGGTTTCCCATGTTTCGCGAGATGCTCGAAGATCTCCACAAAGGTCGTGGTAGTGACCATGCCTTCCAACGATTGGTAGAAACTTTCTACGATATGCTGAATCGCTTGATTCAGGCCTTGAAGCCCGAGGGTGTGATCTTTGCTGGAAATGGTTTTGAAAACCGATCCTTCACTGAGAGGCTGGGTCAACGTCTTCATGAGGATGGGATTCCGGTGATCATGAGTCAGGAGCTACCGTTGGGTGATCAGGCGATCGCCATGGGGCAATGCATGGCTCATGCCAGCTTTGATGGCATTCGGTCGCATCGCAACAAGGAGGTTCGATCAAAAAAACAACCAGATCGGTGAACAATCCGACCGATCGGAAGTTGGGTGCAGCGACCCTTCAAGTCCTTCATGGGGTTGGTTGGAATAAAAAAGCCCAGCCCCTCGGGGCTGAGCGATGCGTGTTGCCAATTAATCCTTGCGGCCTGAGTTATCTCAGGGCCTTGATGCGAATGTTGCGGAATGACACTGGGTCTCCGTGCCCTGCAAAACCAAAAAATCCATCGTAGCGTTCCTTGCCGGGATGAGGGCTGCCACCCATGTATTCCCGCACTTCCCGTAAATCGGTATCCAGAATGGTGGTGCCATTGAGGACCACCTTGATCTTGGATCCTTGGACCGTGACTTCCTGCTCGTTCCATTCCCCGACAGCTTTTTGGTGGCCACGTTTGGCGGCGACCATGCCGTAGGCGGAGCCGTGATACTGGCGCGCATCCAGTTTGGCGTACTTCTCTGCTGAGTTATCAAGCACCTGCAGCTCACACATGCCACTGTAGGCGGTATCTCCTTGACCAGGGTATCGAATGGCAAGGCCGTTGTTACCACCTGGAGGGAGCTTGAACTCGAGTCGTGCCACGAAATCAGTGAGATTCTGGTGGTAGTAGATGGTTCCGCCATTGTTGGGTTTGCAGACGATGGCACCCTCCTTGACTTCGTAATTCTCCACCGGACCAGCCCATCCGTCGAGATTGTGACCGTTGAAAATGGGTTTGAAACCCGGTTCAGCAAGCATCTGTTTTACCTCCCGGTCAGGGATTTCCCGGATGAAAAGGTTGCGCCAGCGAATTTCTCCGCCATGGGTTTGGAGTTGAATCGGTCCCTTGTCCCAGAGAGGGTTCGAGCGATCCCAGAAGTTTTCCATTTTGGCATGATCCACCACCAACTGATCATTCAGGAAAACCGTGGTGTAATCCTTGGCTTGAATGATTCGAAAGGAGTTCCACTCACCAAAGGGTCGGTCAGCCAGCACCATTGGGTTTTTGCCGGGGGCACCTGGACTGTTGTTCCAAAGCCCACCGGATCCCTTGTCGGCATCGATGTTCCATTTGCCGCCCTCTTTGGTGTAATCCCAGATTTGAACCTGAGGGTTGCCGCGCAGGTAAATTCCGCTGTCAGCTTGTGCTACGGTTTTGTAGTCGATCATGAATTCGATGTTTCCATAATCCTGATCGGTCGTGAGGTACACCCCATGACCATCGTTGACCAGCTCGCCTTCATCCACACTCCAGTGCTGGCGGACATCCTCCAGATCCTTCTCTCGCTTTGCCTGCCGATCCTCTTCGGACATGGCCCAGAGTTTTCTGGGATCGAAGTGTCCCATTCCATGCCAACCTTGGAGATCTTTTCCGTTGAAAAGGGCCTTGAACCCAGTTGGTGGTTGAGGACCCTCTGCTGCCGTTGCTCCTTGAAGCCCGGTCAGGTAGAGGGCACATGAGGCGATCCAAACGCTGTTGAGTTTCATGATGTGAAAGGTTGATTCCATGTGTGAATGCATGATGGGTTTGTTGGGGACAATTCTTGACCAAATGGCGAGAAAGGCGAGCCCTTTTTCTGCAAGATCCAAGGATCATGGTTTCCATGGCATTTGGATGTCCACGGGATGGGCCTGAAGTGTTTGGTGGTGCCGCTTGTTTTGAAACAAAAACCCCTGCTTTGCGGATAGGCGCTCGGAAGGGACCATGCATCCTTTAAGGTTGTGATCGTTCCAAAGGCCTTTTAAGTTATCCACCATGAGCGTCTTTTTGAGGCGAATGCGTGGCGTCTGGCACATGGCCGGACTCTGCTTCTGCTTTTTTTCCCTCGGTTTAGTGGGCAAGGACCTGGCATGGGACCCGGACGCTGTTCTGGAGCGTGCCGGTCAGAATCGTTTCGAAATCAGTCAGGCACTGGATCGCATACCTGCATCCCAGCGTGCCGGACTGCGCTTTTTGCTGACACACATGCCCGAAAGCGATCTTCAGAGCCTTTCAAGTGGTTTTCTTCTTGAAAATGTGGATTACGCCTACCGCGCGTGGAAGGAATCGCCATGGAAAAGCCAAGTTTCAGAGCAACTTTTTTTCAACCAGATTCTTCCCTACGCAAGCATCAATGAACGAAGGGATGCATGGAGACGCTCCTTTTATGAGCGGTTGAAGCCGCTGGTTCGTGGCATGGATTCGCCGGGGCTTGCGGCTGCTCGGTTGAACCAGGAAATCTTCCCCCTTTTCGGCGTGCGTTATTCAACCAAGCGCAAAAAAGCTGATCAGAGCCCCTTTGAGACCATGGAAAATGGTC
>Ga0208624_1000395_pt1 | contig 22818 bp, 11 predicted proteins | sample Knorr_S23_td_DCM_FD_185607 | JGI IMG/M metagenome (GOLD analysis project Ga0208624, IMG submission 185607) | Marine microbial communities from Southern Atlantic Ocean transect - Knorr_S23_td_DCM_ad_71m_LV_A (SPAdes) (version 2) | ecosystem: Environmental > Aquatic > Marine > Oceanic | place...
CTCAGGATGTTGCGGCCCGTGAACGCGATGAACAGCTAATGCTGGCAGGTCGGTCTCCAGTTGCTAAAGAAGAAGAGCAGGATCTCAAAGCCGATTTCGGAACGATTAGTATGGAGCGTCGGCAACCGGCCGAGTCTGTGGGAGCGGCCGATTCACTGGATTCCCTGATCGACGATCTGGATGCTCTGGACTTATAAGAGCTCAGGTAAGTTGACAGGGAATTCCGGCAAACTGATTCTCGCTCGTGTTCTGATTCGTAATTATATCTTCCCGCTTTCCAACGCGTTATAATCGACGTTGCTTTTTGTCGTTTGTGATTCTGCTAGGTAAATTGATCGATGAGTAATATTCAGTATTTTGGCGCCGTGGGTGATGGGAAAACCGATGATACACAGGCTATCCTGCATGCAATCGAACAGGGAGATGGGCACGTTCGAATTCCTCCTGGGACTTATCGAATTACCCGTACGATCGAAATAGATTTGACGGCCACTGGTCCTTTCGGGATGACCGGGGCTGCTGGAGCGACAACGATCGTGATGGATGGAGCAGGTCCCGCCTTTCGTTTTTTAGGGACACACGGGGGAACGGGCGACCCAGGTTCGCGGAGTGACGATGTTATTCATGACGAACGCATGCCGATTTTGGCGGATATGAAGATTACCGGAACTCATCCAGAAGCAGATGGCGTGGAGTGCCAGAAGACCATGCAAATGGTCTTTCGTAATCTACTTCTTACCGAAGTCCGTCACGGGATTCATCTGGTCGAACGGAATCGCAATGTGATTGTGACTCACTGTCATATCTACTTCAACACAGGTGTGGGAGTCTATTTGGAAGACCTGAATCTGCATCAGATCAACATCAGCGATAACCATATCAGCTATAACCGCCAGGGTGGCATTCGTATCGAACGATCTGAAATTCGAAATCTACAGATCACAGGCAATGACATCGAATACAACAATTTCCGTTCTCATGGAACCGAGGAAGAGCCAACGGCTGAGATCTATATCGATACGACTGCAGAGGGAGCCAGTGTGAATGAAGTGACCGTGGCCTCCAACACCATCCAGGCAACAAACTCTGCAGGAGGCTGCAATATTCGAATTTTGGAAACCTCTGACGAATCTCGCCCCCCTGGTCTGTGGTCCATCACCGGCAACGTGATCGGAAGCCAGGAGCACAATGTCCATTTGACCGGTTGCTATGGAGTGGTGCTTTCCGGAAATACGATTTACTCCTGCGTTGAACGAAACCTGTGGCTGGAAGATTGTAGTCAAATCACCGTCGGCTCAAATCTCTTTCGGCGTCACACACCTAAGTACGGTTGTGGTGTTCTGCTTACCAGCAGCCAGAATGTGGTCATTAATGGATGTACGTTTGAGGATGAGGCGGAAGGCGGTCAAGTATCCGGATACCCGCTGTTAGAAATCAGCAATTCTCAGAGAATTACGGTAACGGGCAACCAGCTCATTAACAGTATCAAAGAAGGGGTCAAACTCAGTGACGCTAGTCAGATTAATTTGACCGGAAACACTATTATTGACACTCGGCCAGAGCGACTCATGACTCAGGCAATCGGACAGTATGGAAAGTGCGAGCAGATCCAGGTGGCAGGACTGCTGTTCGATTAGCCATTTAACCGTTCATCTGGCCTTTAATCGTTCTTTGAGTGACTTCCCAGACTTTGGTCAGGTGCTCAAGGTATGCTTCGGGAGTCATCAGCGACTCCTCGTTATCATCCGATTCGATGATTTCAAATAGCCAGCCAGAGTCGTACTTATCGACATTAATCCCGGAAGGGTCGGCTAGGAGTGCCGGATTGAATTGGGACAATTCACCGTTGAGTGGAGCATAGAGTGAGCTTTCTGCTTTCTTACTTTCGATCGAGCCGATTTCCTGTTGGAATCGGACAGAAGCCGGAGCATCAAAGTACCAGTCCAGAAAATAGACGTCCTGAAGCAATCTGACAGCGTAGGCGCTAAAGCCGAATCGCGTGCCTGTGTTAGTCCGCAGGGCCCACATGTGGTTTTTGGCATAGAGCCGGTCGACAGGGAATTCTGCTTCGAATTCTCCCATCATAAAAGTCAGGGTTTCCATTACGTGTAACGGACCCCCTGATGCTCAGGTTCAAAGAAGATGGGCAGTAGTGCATCGGCATGCAAAAATCCTTTGCGTGTCAATTCAATGCGATCACCTTCGATCGTAAGCATGCCGTTGTCGATATGTTGTTGCCATTCTGCCGACCAGTTTTGAGTGATTTCCACACCAAACTTGGTACGGAAATATCCGGCATCCAGATACCCACGTTTGAGTTGTAGTATCATCTCTCGAATGAGTTTTTGATTTTCGGTCGGTCGGAACGCTCGCCCCAGAGGCAATTCATTTCGCTCTAGTAGAGCCCCAATGTAATCCTTCCACTCAGGAAGGTTTTGGTAATGGATTCCCGATGCGTGACCAAAACTGGCAATCCCAGTCGCCAGCAGATCCGAGCCTCCCCAGAGGTTATCACGGTAACTGAAGCTTACCTTCTCTGGATTTTTAATCATGGTGTAGGCGCTCGAGATGTGATAGCCAGCCGCCTGCAATTCGTCATAGGCATAATTCAGCCAATTGCGCTTTGTTTCCCAGTCGGCTACAGGCGTTTCAATTTCTTCACCAAGAATGTCTTTGGAATACACCGTATTGAACGGAAGTTCCATTTGGTAAATCGTGACGCTTTCGGGATCCAGTTCAATGGTCTTACGGATATTCTCTTTCCAGTTATCCCAGGTTTCTCCGACCATCCCTGAAATGAGATCGATATTTACATTGTAGAAACCAGCTGCCTGAATCCACTCCCAAGAGCGATACACTTCTTTGGTGAGATGAGCTCGGCCGTTTTCTTCCAGAATGGAGTCGCTGAAGTTTTCGATTCCGAGGCTGAGCCGAGTGACTCCCAAATCTTTCAGAGTTTTAACTTTGTTTTCTTGCAGCGTGCCCGGTTCACATTCGAAGGTGACTTCTTCAGCCTGTGACCAGTCAATGCTGGCACGTAGTCGGTCCACCAGACTGGTAAGCTGTTTGGAGCTTAGGTAGGAAGGAGTCCCTCCTCCGAAATAAACAAACCGAAAGGGACGACCTCCCATGATCTCCTGCTGAGACACTAATTCAATTTCGCGAGACAGAGCAGAAACATAGGTTTCAATATCTTTGGCGGTGTTGTCAGTAAAAACTTTGAAGTAGCAGAATTTACAACGTTTACGACAGAAGGGGATGTGTAGGTATAGGCCCAGCGGAGTCTGATCTAACGGCGGGTTTGCAAAGGCAGTCTTCACTTCATCCAACTGATCACTTTCCCATTGTGAGAAAGGTGGGTAGTTCGAGATGAAATAACTTCCGACTTCGGTCTTTGTTGAATCAGCCATGCGTTTGTTTGGTACCTATTTGTAAACCAACGAGTCCAAGAGTCCGGTTAATTATCACTTATCCTGAGTGTACCGGTCTTATTTTTTTCCAAAGCAATAAACTTTACCGTCATTGCTGGCAATCACGAGGCGTTCCTGCGAGACAGCCGGAGAGCCGGTGAATCCGCCACCTGCTTCAAATTCCCACACTTGCTTACCGGTTTTGTATTCAAAAGCTGTGAGCCGGCCATTAGAGCCAGCGACAAAAACTCGTTTTCCAATAATTACTGGTGAAGCTTCGACACGCCCTCGGATTTGCTTTTGCCAAATCTCTTTCCCATCGCTGGTTTGAAAAGCGTGTACGAATCGATTCTGCCCACCAATGATGACAATTCCGTCGTGAATGGCGACACTTGACCGATAAGGCAAAGTTGAGGCTTCGTTGGTGTATTGCCAGTCCACTTCGGCTTTTTTGAAGTTGATAGAAAAGACAGATGCGCCTTCGGTACCAAAATAAACATTGTCTCCAAGGACGGCCGGGGTCGAACCGGTAGGGCCATCGAGTTCGACTTCCGTGACTTTTTCACCTTTAGCCAGATCGATGATATGTAGTTTGGCATCGCAACCTGCGACAAAGGTTCGGTCGCCGACCACGGTCGGGGAACAGCGAATCTGATCGGCCAGTTCATGTTTCCAGATCAGACTGCCGTCTTTGGCAGCCAGGCAGTAAAGAGTAGCATCCTGAGAACCAACCAGAACGTGCTCTTTGTAAAAATTGGCGGACGAATTGACTTCAGCACCCGTTTCATATTCCCAAAGCTTCTTTCCGTCTTTGGCTCGGAAACAATAGAACACTCCGTCATAATCCCCCAGGTAGATTTGACCGTCACGATATGCGACCGACGATACGAAACCACTTTCGATCGTGCTCTTCCAAATCTGCTTCCCGTCTTTGAGATTGAGAGCAAATAATGCTCCATCGAGGTCACCTACATAAATGACTCCATCGACGATTGCCGGGGTCACTTCAAAGGCACCTTCTTTGACCTCAAACTCCCATAACAATTCAGGTTTTTCCGGTAACAAGCTTTGAGCGACGCCCTGACTCAATGAGTTGCCCCGGAAGTACTCCCAGTTGTCGACCTTTTTGTCGGTCGGTTCTGATTTGTCTGCGGCTTGAACGAAGATGGTCAGAGTTAAGAATGCGAGCCCGAGACTGAGCAGCATTGGAGTTTTCGCGAAAATCTTCATGTTGTACTCGGTAGGTTGAGTCAGCGGTTGGATCGTGAGCAAGGATTAAAAGGCCTGCTCGTAGAGCTTGAGCAGGTCTTCTGATTCTACTGTACGAGGGTTAAATTGCTTTGTCCACTGTTTGTCAGCATCAGCAGCTAGCTGTTCCAGTTTGTCTACTTCAACACCTTGTGAGCTTAAATCCAAAGCCAATCCCGCTTGCTGCACCAAATCCGAAATGAAACCTGCCAGTTGTTCCGAATCATGGTTACTAATTGAAGGGGCATTTTCGGCTGCCAATGACGCCAGTTGGCTGTAATCCTGCTCCATGGATTCGGCATTAAAGCGAATGACATGTGGCAGCATGGTGGCAATGGCCTGGCCGTGTACGATTCCGTAGTGTGCGGTGAGTGGATTTGCCAGAGCGTGAGTAGCTCCTAACATCGAATTCTCAATGGCGATGCCGGCCAGGCAGGCTCCCAGTTGCATGCCGCCCCGGGCATCGAGATTCTCTGGGTCCTGGAGGACTAAGGGAAAGTTTTTGGCTAGAAGTTTCCAAGCTCGTTGGCTGTACTCGAGTGACTTTTCATTGCGTTTGGTAGTGACCATGGTTTCAATGGCATGGGCAATTGCATCAATTCCTGTCAGCGCGGTAAGCCGAGCGGGTTGTGTGACGGTGAGGATGGGATCAAGGATGGCTAACCGACAGGTTGCCTTTTTGTCGCCACAGGCCATTTTGACATGCGTTTCGGCGTCAGAGATTAAAGCAAACGACTGAGTCTCACTACCAGTACCGGCTGTGGTTGGAATGGCGACCATGGGGAGCATTTCTTTGGTGGCTTTACCGATCCCCCAATAATCCTGGATAGCACCCCCATTGGTATACACGAAGTTCATCCCTTTGGCGCAATCCATGGAACTACCGCCACCAAGACCAATGAGTAGATCAGGTTGAAATTGCTGAGCGGCCTGGACGCCAGTAACGACATCTTCGGAGGACGGATTTTCATGAATGCCTGTATAGACAGTTGTCTCGATCCCCTGCGTGTTTAACAATTGCGAAGCAGTGTCCGGATAACCTAACGCCACAATTCCCGGGTCACTGACGATCATTGCCCGCTGGCATCCCCAATCAGCAACAGCGTCCCCTAACTGCTCGAACGTCTGAGCGCCGAACAGAATATTGGTTGGACAATCCAGATTTAAAAAATCCATAGTCTTGGGGCTCTTAGTAAAAACCCAACACACCTGTCAGACGTGTTGGGTTTGATGAGGTTCAATGATGGGGGAGTATTACAACAGCTCTTCAGGTACCTGAAATGCTCGATTGCGGAACAGGAAGTCGATGATGTTCCCCTCGTGGGGTTGTAGCCAATTCAGCTTAGTCGTTGGGACAGGTCCCAGATTGAGTCGATCGATGTCTGTGCAATCGATCAATTGCTGACGTAGTGACTCATTATTTGTGATGCCGGTACAGACCAATGTTTCCCCAATAGTTCGTAACATTTGATCTTCCGGACATTCAACCACACTGGCAAACGGGAACATGTATTCCTTCTTGGCAATGGAGTTTTCCGGACTCTTGCAATGCACGATCGTTGGGCGAATGTAGCCGCATAGTTCTTTTTCGACTAGACGGTCACCGTATTGGGCAGTCACGTGGGTGACTCCGTCTTCCTCAAGATCATCCTTGATGGAATCCCAAATAGCGGTCGCCATGCCATCGATCGTGAACGCTGCCAAACCAGCATTAGGATCGGTCGGTGCCAGAGCTTCGACAGGCCCCAGTTTTTCGGCCAGTGCCTGAGCAATTTCTTCGGTGTGCCGCGAAGCCCAGATGCTGGACGTGTTGATACAACCACGACCACCATTGATGAAAATACTCTCTACGATCAAGTCGATGTATTCTTCCCAGTTATCAACGCAGTCATCACCAATCAGGATTTTCGAGAACCCCGGTCCGTGAGCCTGAACTTTTGGATTTCCTTTGTAATTGTCGACCGTCTGCTTACTACCAAAGATCATGGAACGTGAACATTTACTGAGGACAGCCGAACCGATTTCAGCTCCGCTTCCAGGATAGAGACACCAGATCTCTTTAGGGATTCCGGCAGTTTCCATCGCAGCAAACATTCGATAGGGAGTCCATGGTTCTTTTTGACCAGGTTTAAGCACGAGTCCGATTTGGAGAGGAACGGCAGGTAACCAAAGCGTGTGGACACCGGGGGAGTTGGAAGGAAGAACTGCAGCCAGAATTGGAGTTTGACACTGGAAGCTGACAGGGATTCCGCGGTCTTCTTTACCCCAGCCCTTACTCAGGATGTCCAGAGGTAGACCACGCGTCAGCGAGTCAATGATGCGTCCCATGTTATTCATGACGAACGCATTTTTAGACATTCCAAGTTCGACCATGTGTTCAGGCAATCCAGTAGTGGCAGACTGCTGGACAACGAAGTCTTGCGGGGTCTGTTCGGAACCGCCAATGGAAAGCGTTCCATTGACAAACAGGTCACCGGCTTTTCCCATTTTTTCAACGAGCTCGTCGATCGAGAACTGTTTGAGAATATCCCGAGCCTTTTGAGCCTTGCGCATGTCCCGAGTAATCAGTCCACCGTTAGCCATACTCTGTGTACCGATGACTTCACCCGTGGCATGATGAATTAGTTCCTGTGTTTCCAGGGATTCATATTCTTCACCCCAGCGAATGACGGGAATATTAACCACAGCTATCTCCTCTTTGGATAATGACTTTAATTAGGTAGTGAGCAGAAATCGAAAAGGGGCGTCATGGGCTCCTTCACGAATTTTAGTAAACGCCAACAGTCGTGCTTTTAGCAAACACATGGTAGGGACGGACGCCCGAGACACCATCCCACGGGTACATTTCGTGAGGCTCTTCTCGTTCTGCTTCGTCACGCTCCAGGAAACCGGGAATAAACAATTCTTTAGTCAGCGTCGTAAGTTTCACACGACCGGTTTCACCATATCCGACGAGCTCATTAGGGTCGTCAAACGAGACGACTTCTGTGGCCGCGCGGGGTTGCGGAGCATGGTAAGTGATTTTGTATTTATTTTCTTTGGTGACAGGCTCGCTACAGGCCAGACCCATCAGCGTGTTTCCATAAGTAGGAGTCATGTAGACTCCGCTTTCTTCGGCAGGTCCGCCGAAGAGTTCCTCCACACAGTAACGTGTCCATTGCGGAGTGAATTCAGTTCCACCGGAAAAGATTCCGGTGATTCCAATTTCCGGAAGACTTGTTCCGCGTTCTTCCAAAGCGTTAGCCAATTGATCAAGTAACTTCGGAGTGGCGAACATGCACTTGATGTCGTGACCTGCTGTGAGGACAGTGATCGCCTGATCAATACAATGCTTTTTGTATTCTTCCAGGTGTTCCATCCAGCCCTTCTTAATCACCTTGACCACCCAGCGAGGATCCAGGTCGATACAGAAACAGATGCCGCCACGATGTTGACAAAGGTGTTCCACTGCCAGTCGGAGTCGACGTGGACCTGAAGGCCCCAACATCAGCCAATTGGCACCTTTGGGAAAGTACTCATCAGGTAGTGTTTCACTAAACATTTCATAATCAAGACGGTGGTCTTCAATCACGACACGACTTTTAGGAATCCCTGTCGTACCACCGGTTTCGAATACAAATGTCGGCTGCCCTTCAAGACCTTTGGGGATCCAGCGATTTACCGGACCACCACGCAACCATTCGTCTTCAAACAAAGGGAATTTCTTTAGATCGTCGAAGCCCTGAACTTCTACTAGTGGGTCGAAACTCAGTTCGGCTTTCTTCTGTAGCCAAAATGGGCTGCCAGTTGATTCATGAAAATGCCACTGCACCATTTCATAGGTATGTGCATCCAGTCGTGCTTTTGCGTCTGCGACTTGTTGGGCAAGTTGTTCCTGATTAGCGTCACTCATAGGTATTTCCGGGGTACTTCGTTGATGGGTTCTGTGTTGATAGGGTTCTGGCTCGGTTACTCGTGCTTTATTCAGGTGGGCAATGAACAGGCAATCGCTACCCGTTGTCTACCAAATGCGTGCAGTATATCGACGCTGCCTGTATAAGGAAGCGTTGGGAATACATGCATATATCCGGCTTGTATCGAGGTTGCCTAAACCCTTTAAACTATCTTGGTTTAAGTGCTAATACAAGCGGGCGTCGGAAACTATGATTGTGGTTGAATCGGATATTTCTGAGTCGCCAAAGCAAGTGTAGGTGACTTTAACGAATTGGCAAGGTTTGAATCCGTGTTGATTTAGAAAGCCGTTCTGACAAGAATGGAGACAGGACGAAATTAGTTCTTCTGAGGTGTACCGAAAATGACAGACGATCCGAATAAACAATTGCAATCCATGTTTAGTAGTATCGATGTTACGGCCTCCACTGCCGGCAACGACACACCCACTCAGGATAAGTCTCAGGAAGGGGCACTGATGGTTGCCCTGCTAAGACGCATGATTGCTCAGCAGGATAAAACCAATGATCTTTTGCAGGAGTTAATTCAACAAGGACGGTTGCAACAACAGGCCCGGCAAACCGAACTCGAACGTTGGAAACAATCCAACCCGGAATTGGCTCGTAGCTGTCGGGAAGCGGTGGAAGTTTTAAGCGACGTCCAAAATGAATTCCTGCAATCACTGACCAATGAAGTGGACGAGAATGAATACTCTCTTCGTGATAGCGACTATATGTTACAGGAGTTCGTCGATCGTTACGGACCAAGGTTAGCTCATCTCAATGGTGTCCTGCAGGTTCTTTCCCAATTGGCAGAGAAAGACGCTTCTTAATGCTCAGGCTAAGCTGGTAGAGCAACGGCTACTAAGTTGAGGCCGACGAGTCCTCTTTATGTCAGTCGAGTAGCCGGGCGGGAATGTTGTTTTCCCTTATTCACTGAGACTAAAAAATAGTCACTCGACTTACCGATTGGAAGACCATGCTTGTCGAACTTGTGAAAGTCCAAACCACTGACGGAGTGCGGCTCGATGGCGCATGGAATAAAGCAGCGACTTTGAATTCTAATCAGGATTCCAGCGGCAAAGAGTCAAAGTCGCTGGTTCTGTGTCTGCATGGAGTCGGTAGTAATTTCTACGGTAGTCGAATGATGTCAGAAGTCGCCGAGGCTGTTGCTGATTGGGGCTACGACTGCTTACGCGTCAATTTACGCGGGCATGACTATTGCTATACCGGTATGAGTCGAATGGGTGTTCGTCGATTAGGGTCGGCCTATGAGCGAGTCGAGCAGTGCTTGGAGGATTTGGATGCGTGGTTGGTCTGGGCGGACGAGCGTTATCAGCGAGTGATTCTGCTGGGGCACAGCCTAGGTGCGATCAAGGCTCTCTACTATCAAGTTCACCGGTCTCCCCAGTCGCTTCAGGCTCTGCCCTCCTTGCGTCAGGTGATTGCAATTTCACCGCCACGGCTTTCTTATAAGGCATTTTCGCAAGGGCAACAAAGTGCAGAGTTTCGGCAGTCAATTCAAAATGCCAGAGATGCTATGGAGGCGGGAGCTCCCCGGCAGTTAGTAGATGTGACGGTTCCCTTTCCGCTTCTCATGACAGCAGAATCTTATTTGGATAAGTACGGTCCGCAGGAGAAATATAACATCGAGCAGTTGCTTGATGGTATTCAGTTGCAAACCGATTTTATCTATGGAGGTCATGAATTGCAGTTTGGTGGAGTTGCGTTTGCCGGTTTAGATGAATCAATTCCTGAGTTAGTCCGACGCGCGGAGGTAGCCAGTCAGGTTACCTTGCAGGTCGTGCCTGAAGCGGATCATCTATACTCTCAACACACCACGGATCTGCTTTTGAAATTGCAGCCTCTGTTGGCCGACGGCACTTCGACGGATTGCTCGTGAATTCTTCGGTGCTTTTGCCGTTTTCTATTATTACTTTTCTATAAAGTCGTCTTGACTCTTTGTCCGAACTATTGGGCAAAGTTGTTTGGTATTCACTGGCAAGGCAGGTGATTTAGGCATTACTGGGAATTAAGTTTCGGTAATTGCGGCAACTTAGGTTATTAGGCTTTGGAGTTATATGTCAGTAAGTGAATCAAAGAGTCAGATTTCTTTGGGATTTTTGACTGTGGTTGATGGTGGTGATACGGGGTGCATTGGCGGATATCTCGTATTAAACATGGGAGGTCGGCCATTGGAATTCCATTGCACTGCTCCTGTCCGCGCCAATCGAGCTCAGCAAATTCTCTATGGCCAGTCGCTGACCCCGTTTATCTATGGTGAGTTAATTGCCCGAGCATTAATCGACAAAGCAGCCCTAAAACCTAGTGTCGTTTTTGCAGATCAGCAAGAAACATTGGCTGTTCAAGGATTGACTCAACTGCCCGTGGCATTATTGAAAACAGGGGTCGAGTCGCCCGAGCGACAGGCATTACTGGGATTTGAGGTTGAGGGGTTTTCGATCGGCGTCGCTAGACAGTTTGAAGCTCAGGTCGAAACACTCTCAAGATATATGCGTAGATTTGTGGAGACGATTGATTTAGATGAACCTTTCAGTCGTATCCGTGAGGCGGTAGAGGAGGCGCAACGAGGAGCGCGTGCCGCCTAATCGTGCGGCGCATTTCTAGAAACGAGGCAAGCGTGCTTCGTGAACACTTTTAGACGAATTGAGTTAAGGAAAGAGGTTTAGTTTGGCTCAGTGGCAAGCGAATAAGAGTCACCGTGACATGTCAGGAAACAAACTGGCATTGCGAGCTGCTGCGCAAAGCGCAAATGATCTACCCGAAGTCGAGTCCTGGGCGAATCCGAATTTGGTGAAGATGGCCGGCGCCGAGACGTTGTTGCCAGGAGTTGAAATTTATGCAACTGGTTGGCAGACAGCCTTACGACGCGATCCGAGCATTAAGTCATTCGAATTCGACTGGGAGGTCACTTCGCCGCCAGTGATTTCGATCCCTGTAAAGTCACCGCGCGTGAAGGTGTTGGGGTTTGCATTTCCGGAATCGGCAAATTGGGAGTCTTTTGCTAGAAAGGCAGAGAAGAGACAGAAGCCGGATTCGGGATCGGAGTTAGCTAGAAAGCGGCGACCGAAGCCGAAGCAGCCCGGGGCTGCCAAGAAGAGCAAGGGGAGGACCCGAGTGCTTCCTCCACGAGACGTTATCAAACTAGAGGATCGGTTGTATTACTTATTGCAGCCACCGCTGGAATCGATAGCAGCCACCGAGTCTTTGCGTTTTCCGTTTGAGCCTTTCCCCTATCAGTTCGAAGGTGTTGCATTTTTGTACTCGCGATTTGCAGGGATCCTTGCCGATGAAATGGGGCTGGGAAAGACGATGCAGGCCATCACGACGATTCGGATGCTACTGTGCTCGAGTGAAGTACGCAATGTTTTATTGATTTGCCCCAAGCCGTTAGTTAGTAACTGGAAGAAAGAGTTTGAGTTATGGGCACCCGAAATACCTATTAGTATCGTGCACGGGAATTCCAGTCGTCGCGAATGGCAATGGACGCAGACAGCAGATGTTCCCGTGACCATTGCGAATTACGAGCTGGTGTTGCGCGACGAGTTGGTGGTGACGGACGAAGACCGACATTTTGATTTGGTAGTTTTGGATGAGGCGCAGCGAATCAAAAATAAATCCAGTTCCACTAGTCGGGTGATTCGACGGATTCCGCGTACTCGCAGTTGGGCGTTGACAGGGACACCGGTGGAGAACAGTTGTGAAGATTTGGTCGGGATCTTTGAATTTTTGTCGCCTGGTTATCTATATACCGGATTGGAACCTGCCCGCATGGGGGAGATGGTGGGTGATTATATACTGCGTCGTACGAAGGCGATGGTGATGACGGATATGCCACCGTGTATGAATCGCGATGCAGAGATTGCTCTTAGCCCGGAGCAATGGGACCAATATCAAGTGGCTGAAAACGACGGCGTCATCAAGCTCAATAAGATGGGGGATGCACTCACGATTCAACATGTGTTCGAGCTGGTGTTGCGATTAAAGCAGATCTGTAATTTTGATCCTTTGACAGGTGCTAGTGCCAAACTGGATCGTCTCGAGGCAGACCTGGAGGAGGTTGCAGCGAGCGGGAAGAAAGCGATTGTCTTCAGTCAATGGGTGAAGACATTGGAGAAAATTGCTGAGCGTCTCGAGCGATTTAATCCATTGCAATATCACGGTCGGATCCCATCGAATAAACGGGACCCAATTCTCGAGCGATTCAAAGAGGACGAGGATTGCAGTGTGATCTTAATGAGTTATGGAGCCGGAGCTGTCGGGCTGAACCTTCAGTTTTGTGAATATGTCTTTTTGTTCGATCGTTGGTGGAATCCCGCGATTGAAGATCAGGCAATCAATCGCGCTCATCGAATCGGAGCGAAAGGCGCGGTGACAGTAACACGGATGATTAGTTCCGGGACCATCGAAGAACGGATTCATCAGGTTTTGGAAGAGAAGCGAGAGTTATTTGACATGATTCTGTCGCAGGCTAAAGGGCCGGCTAAGTCAGGATTGTCTCAGGAGGATATTTTTGGCCTGTTTCAGTTGAAGATGCCCGGTAGCGGGGATGATTTGATTGGGCAGGTCGCATAAAAGAGGGAAGTAGTAGGAATTAAAGATTTCAGGCAAGATGAAACTTATTCAAATCGCTATAGCAATGAAATCTTAGATTTGACTACAATCCCGATGAGTAATTTTGCGCGCGAGGACCGTCCGCGGTTAGCAAATTCGCAAAATCACTCGCCGATCCCAGTCGGGATCATTAGTTTGACGCTATAAATACAATGTTTTACTGCCAGGGAAGGTGAGCGGAACAAGCACGATGTAATCACGGCTGCTTGTTGAATCAATGGGGTTGCGGACCTCCGATTTCAGGGATGGAATCGTCTAAAACCCTTTTAATGAAACCCCCCTACGGAGGGTTTCCTGCCCCCCTGACAGTATTTGCATGGATATAGCCGAAAACTATAATTGACAAGTTACCTTGAGAGTGCGTAAATCACCGTATTGTAGGTGTTTTATGTGAATTTCGAGGTCGAGTAGGATGCAGAGAGAGGTCTCGGTGTTCTCCTCACCCAAATAGAGACTTATGTATTGACAGGGCTTTATCACTGATTTGATTCGTGATGGGCTGAAAACTCGATATCGAGGGTTGGTAAATGGCGATAGGAAAAAGTCGTCGTGACTCCTTGCATGGCAAGGGGAAACAAGCAACACAGAACCGTAAGCAGGATCAATCGCGTGATTCAAAACGCCAATTGTTCCTCGAGTCATTGGAAGACAGGCGGTTGTTGACAGTGGGGCCACAGTTAATCGGTATACAGCCGAATGACGGTGAATTGCTCCCGTTTAACGCGGAAGACACGTATATTCGTGAAACTGCACCGAGAGATTTGACGTTCCGGTTTGATGAGAATCAGGTATTCAATCCAAATAATTTGGGGGGAATACAGATCACCCGTGCCAATTTGGATGGTGAATTTACTGCGGCAAGTGTGACGTCGGACTTTAATACTGGCGGCCTTGTGGAAGTGCAGTTTACTGCTGCCAAACTGGGAACCGAGCAGAACGGGATCCAGCTGGTCTTTAGTAAGCGAGACCAGGGGGGAGCGGGTGCGCCGGAAATTGGCGTTGTCGATAACCGAGTTGATATTAGCTTGAATACCAATCAGGGTAATGAATCAACCGTGTCGGATTTATTGACTGCATTGCAGCAAAACAGTGATGCCTATGCACTTATTCATGCGAGTGTTGTTTCCGGAGAGGCGGGCACCGATATTGCAACGCCTTCCAATAGCTATTCTCCTTTAGTAACTTCAGGCGCGAACGATGTCGTTATCCAGCCTGGTTATATTGGCGTTGGTGATTCTCCAAATGAAATCATCGTTCGATTTTCTGAGACGTTGCCAGACGACCTATACCAAGTTGACGTATTTGGTGAAGGAAATAATGCATTAAGAAACAGCCTGGGTATGGCTGTTAGCGACACCACGCTTGATGGTATCGATAATGGTAGCGATGTATCTACACAATTTGAGTTAGATCTGGGTGCTCAGATTATTTCTGTCGTCCCTCAACCTATTGTGCGTTCATCAGTTGATGGCTCGCTTTCACAGCATAAAGACAAGGTTTTGTTGTACTTCAACGATGACGACCTCGATCAGGCATCGGCTGAAAATACAGCGTTCTATCAGCTCATCCGAACCAATGACACTACAGAATCGCTCGATGATCAGTTGTTTAATCCTGTTTCGGCGGAATATAACGCTGAGACAGATGCTGTCTTGCTGACATTTTCCGACGACTTGGATCAACTGGCAGGTACCGGTGCGTTCCGGTTGCGAGTAGGTACATCGGAAGCGTTGCCGGGAACGGTTAATCAGATCGTTGGTGTGGACAGTCCAACCAATGACTTTGCAACAGCTCAAGGATTAAATGCCGGGGACTTGGAATCCGGTGGAGTATTAATCAGCGGCTCGATTAAAGAGTCGGAGAATTTCCCGATTGATCTACCAGGTGATTCAACTGACCCTGGACACCGGGAGATCAATCTAGGCGATCAAAATCATGTCCCGCATGACTCGGCAGATGCAGATCTGAATATTTCAACGATCAAGTACTGTTTTCAGGATGATCTTGGTATCGTGCCTGGCGATACGGGTGGGCAACCGGCTTATAACAACATTACGGAAGCCCAAAAGCAACGTACTCGGGAAATTTTGGAACAACTTTCCAATCGTACCGGGACTCAGTTCATTGAAACCGAAAACGAAGGTTTTATTGTTGCCACCGCCGATCTCGCGGTGATCGGTTTGCAATCTGGCCCTGGAAATGTTTTAGGTGTAAACGGACCCATTACAGTCAATGGTGAAATCCGATCGCTGGTAATCATGGATGATGCCGAGGATTGGTCAGATGAGTTTGGCGGATCTTGGTATCAAACTTCCATGCATGAAATTGGGCATCAGTTAGGCTTAATGCATGCCTATGACTTACCGGCTCATACACTCTTGGGACAGGACGCTGTTGGGCAGTCTCAGTACGGACCAGCTCTGCTCGAAAATGACTTTCCTGGTGACCATGATGAGGTGCACTTGAATCACCTGCATCGTCCGGAAAGCCGCGATATTGATCTCTATGAATTTACTCTATCAGAGACGGGGTTATTCACAGCAGAGACGATGGCAGAACGTCTGCGTGACTTCAATGAAAGTAATGAAGTGCTTAATTCGGCGTTGATGCTTTTCCGTCAAAACGCTGATGGATCTCACGAGGTCGTTGCCCAGAATGATGATTACTTCAGTGACGATTCTTATCTCGAGGTAACGCTTGACCCAGGTACGTACTTTGTCGGAGTCTCCTCCACTGGAAACACCGCTTACGATCCGACGATCCCTGATTCCGGATTTTATGGGACGAGTGCAGGGGAATATCAGCTGAAGATGAATTTCCGTCCTGATGTGGATGTTGCTTCCGGTAACGTCTTGGTGGATGCTGATAATCCGGTTGACGCGAATCGACCTGAAATTACTCCGACCGCCTTCGATGGAGATGCTGATGGTCTGCCCGGTGGCGTCTTTAATTTCTGGTTCCGCGCTGCAGTTGAGACAGATGGGACTCATACGCCAGGTGAGGCGCGGACAGTCTACGTCGACAAAGCTGCGCCTGACGGCGGTAACGGTACGCTGGGTGCACCATTTAACAACCTCCGTGAGGCATTGAATGTCAGCCCCACAGGTGTTCCACTACCGACCCCAAATCCAGAAAGTATTCAGGAAGGCGATATTCTGCGTATTGTCAGCAATGCGGGTTCGGATGGAGATATCCGCACTGAGTTAGATAATCTGGCTTACGAAATCGGATTTGATGACTTGGGCAACGCGCTTGATGATGGATCCGTTCTTGAAATTCCTAAAGGTGTGATGGTCCAAATTGACGCTGGTACGGTCATGAAAATGCGACGCAGCTGGATCGGCGTAGGGTCGACATCGCCCGCTGAAGATCGTGATCGTAGTGGTGGTGCGATTCAGATTTTAGGTGCACCTAATTTTGTTGATTCACTTGGGAACCTTGTTCCTGAATCCGGAGCATTTTCCGATGCAACGCCGTTGTCTGATTTAGCTGGTGATGCGAATGAATCAGCTGTTGTGCATTTCACGTCATATAACGATGAATCCATTGGACTCGATACCTTCTCCTTTTCGACAGAAGCAGAAGCGGGTGACTGGGGCGGTATCCTGCTCCATCATGGTGTGGATGGTGCCGACCAGACTCGATTTGATTATTCCAAGAACGGAATATTCTTGAATCATATCAACCACGCTGATATTCGTTATGGTGGTGGTCAGGTTTTGGTGGAATCGGTTTCTCAAATTATTGATCCGATCGAGATCGTCAACTCTCGCCCGACGATTTCGCACAATGAGATTTCTTTCAGTCGAGATGCAGCCATTGCAGCCAGTCCGGATAGTTTCAAGGAATCTAATTTCCACTCTCCGGAGTATCAAGAAGAATTCACGACGAATCCATTCACCGTGGATTACAAACGAATTGGGCCGGATATTTACGGTAACCGCGTTCATGATAATACAACCAATGGTCTTGCAATCCGTGTCGGTACTCTGTCGGGTGACTCTACTCAGAAGCTGACTGTACCTGGTCGACTGGATGATACAGATATCACGCATGTTTTACAGGAAAATCTGGTTATTGAAAGTACACCAGGTGGGCCGTTTGAAGAGACTCTTAGTCAATCTCTGCAGCTAGTGACTCTGAGTCCTCGTAGTTTAGGGACAGGCGGTTCGTTAGCTGCTGGTACCTACACCTACAAAATGGTTCTTGTAGATAAAAACGGGAATGAGAGTCTGGCAACGGATGCATCTCGGTCGGTCACGATCAGTGGTTCTGAAAATGGAGTTGAATTAAATCAACTCTTAACTGCAAGCGGCGACTTTGTTGCTCGTCGACTTTATCGTCAGGAAGGTGGGGTAGGAGCCTACCAATTGATTGCGACGATCAATCAGACCGATACGCGATATGTAGATGATGGTACGACGCTCAGTGGTGATCTCGACGAAACCGCAACAAGTAAACTACGGCCTCGGTTCGACGCGCGCTTGGCGATCGACCCCGCTGTGGTATTGAAGCTTGACGGAGCGCATATCCATGCGGAAGTAGGTGCTCAGATTATTGCCGAAGGTCGGGATGGGCACGAAGTCGTTATTACTTCCATTTTAGACGACCGATATGGTGCTGGAAGCACATTTGATGCCTCCAATGACGGTGCTCCGATTCCGGGTGGTGTCAATGAACCCACTCCTGGTTCCTGGGGCGGTATCTACGCGGCTGCAGAAAGTACCTTATCCATTGATAACGCAGTTATCTCTTATGGTGGCGGTGTCACTCCGGTTGAAGGTACGTTTACTGCCTTCAATGCTATCGAAGTCCAACAGGCGAAAGCTCGTGTTGCCAATAGTATCTTTGAATTCAATGCTGGTGGTTTTGGAGGACAGGCTCCGGCTTCCCGTTATGGTCGCGGAGTCAATGAAGAGAGTGTCATCTTTGTGCGTGACGCGCAGCCAGTCATTGTTGGTAATACTTTTCGAAACAATATCGATGATGATTCGACGACTCGTATTTCCGCGATCAGCATTAATGCCAATTCGTTAAATCATGTGTTGTTGTTTGATTATGGTCGTAGTACCGGTGAGCTAGGTGCTTTGGGTGGTTATCGGGATAATCATGGACCTCTCGTGATAGGTAATCGACTTAGTAACAACGAAATTAACGGGATGGTTATTCGTGGTGAGGTTCTTACCACACAAAGTATCTGGGATGATACCGACATTACCAATGTCTTGTTTGACACGATTGTCGTGCCAGATTTCCATACTTACGGTGGATTACGTTTGCAAAGTAATCCTACGCAGAGCCTGGTTGTTAAACTCGAAGGTGGTAATGCCGGTTTTGATGTTACCGGTCGTCCGCTGGAGATCGAAGACCGGATTGGTGGAGCCATCCAGATTATTGGCCAACCTAAATCGCCGGTTGTGATTACCTCACTAAAAGACGATTCTGCCGGTGCCGGTATTCAGCCAAATGGTGATCCGATGGTAGACACCAATAATGATGGCGAATATAACCCGGCGGATTATGTCGATCAGACTACGACCAGAATTAACATCAATTTTGGGCCGACGATGCAAAATAATCCGGCCGCGATGCAAACTGTGCAACGCGCAGCTGAATTCTGGTCCACCGCTTTAGCGGATGATGTCACTGTAACGATCGATGCTGAGTTCGCTTCATTGGGTGCAGGTGTTGCTGGAACTATGTCACCGATTATGGGGAATATGCTATATGACCAATTACGTGATGTGATGATTGCTGATGCTCAGTCACATGAGATGATCGTGAGTCAGTTACCGGTTTATCAGGGATTAACTACCGATGGTGCCGATGTTCCTGATACGGTTTCCGTAACAAGGGCCAACTTGAAGGCGTTAGGGGTTACTACTTTACCTGTTTCCAATAGCCAATTTGGAACCGGCCCGATTGATGGAATCATGAATATCGCAGATACCTTCGATAATGCTGCCGCTGACTTTCTTCAGGTAGCGATTCATGAAATCGGACATGCACTTGGATTTGTCTCAGGTGTTGAAAATGTAGACGCTGGGGCGAGTGTGACGAATTTGACCACGATGGATATGTTCCGCCTGGCACCGGGGCAGGGGATCAGTAATTTCACCGATGCCCCTCGTGTGCTTGATCCAACGAAGGATCAGGTCTTCTTTGATGGCGGTCACTTCAACCCAAGTCGCATTTCAACGATTGCCGGTCTAACTCGAGGCGATATTCCTTTGTCGACGGGTGAAGCTACTGGTGACGGCTGGCAGGCAAGTCACTTTAAAAATCGCAACCTGATCAATGGTGTCTATCTCGGCACAATGGATCCGGTCGCGAATCCGGCAGCGACGGAAAATGCGAGCGAAAATGACAAACGTGTTCTCGACTTAATCGGTTGGGATGTGATTTATGCCGGACCTGCAGCGCCTGGGGATTGGAATACAGTCCTAATAGATCAGTATGCACACGACCGTAACGTAAGTGTGGCTGTTGAAAATGAATCCCGCGATGTTAATGCTCCAGGTCCAAATGCGACAGCATTAAAAGCGCAATTTATCGGTGAACTGGCACCAAATCAAAAGGCAGGTGACGATAACCGACGGCTTGGATTTGAAGTCTCCGGCTTCTTAGCGAATCCGGAAGACGTGGACGTCTTCAGTTTTGAAGCGGAAGCCGGTACGGAAATCTATATCGATATCGATAAAACCACACATGCTCTGGATGCCGTTTTGGAATTGGTCGACAGTAATGATCGAGTCCTAGTCCGATCTACCAACTCCTTAGCAGAATCTGGAGAAAATGCTGCTTTGGCTGTAGATTCCTCCATGCAGAATAAAGCCCGCGTGTTGCATCAAGCCGACTCGCCGTTCGCCGGTAAGGACTACTGGGCAATCAACCCACGAGACCCCGGAATGCGAATACAGCTTCCCGGTCCTGTTGGAACAAGAAATACTTACCACGTGCGTGTACGCAGTAATACTGCCGATGGACTTATCGATTCCTTGCCGATTGGCTCTAGCGGATTAACCTCAGGTGCTTATCAGATGCAAATCCGGCTTGAAGAGCTGGACGAAGTACCGGGTTCGATGATTCAGTACGCATCGATTGGTTATGCGACCACTGGGATTACCGTCGTGGGACAGCCAGTTCACTCCTTCCTGTCTGGTGAAACTACAGAAACTGAAACCGCTCACCTGCAAAATGATTCCCGTGCCACGGCTCAATCTATTGGAAATGTCTTGCAATCGGAACGTGGTGCAATAAGTGTAGCTGGTTACATGCATCCCAATCTGACTGAACTTTCAACCGATTGGGACGAAGACTTCTATCGATTTGAAATAGCGGCTCAAGAATTACGAGGCAATGAAATTGCCAACTGGCCGGTAATCATCGACCTTGATTGGGCTGATGGCTTAGGACGGCCGAATCTGAATCTGGGAATCTACGACGAATCAGGTACGTTGATTTACTGGAGCACGGATTCAAATGTAGCGGACGATCGTCCTCGTCCAAATGTTGATAATCAGGTGGAAGACTTAACTCGCGGTTCGGTAGGAACCGGTGACCCACTAATTGGTCCGATCAGTCTGTCTCCTGGCGTCTACTACGCGGTTGTTTCACTGGAGGGGCATACTCCGGCATTTGGGTCAACAACTCAGCTTGAGCCGGTCAATTCGACCATTCGTGTTGCAGAGGATCATTTGGAAACAGATCTGTTATATCTTGACATTAATGGGGATTTTCTTGGAGCAGGACGAGGAACTGGGGCGGGCGTAATAAATACTGGTGAGCCTTTTGATGGCCATTGGCCAGGTCAGACTGGTGGAAGTGATGACCTGACATTGGCTAACGCGCGTACTCTTGCACAGGCCGAGCAACCAATTCTTTGGGATGAGCAGTCAGTGATTCCATGGACGTTAGGGGATGTAGGACTCTATGTTACATATGCCAATGAGATGGCAGTATTTGATCCATTTACAGGGGCAGAAGAAGTAGACTTCAATGGTAATGATTTTGGCAATGACATTCTCATTGGTGATATTGGACGTCAATTTGATGGAACCGTACATGCTATTTCTTCAGCCTTTCTCCCAGTTCCCGGCAATGGTTGTGTACCAAGCGATGCGAATAATCGGTATTTAGAACTTAATACCGAAACCGGCTTACCGTCGGTAATTGGTACTACCAATATTCAGACGTTTGAAGAAGATCCGGCTGAACCAGGGTCCTATAAACGAGCCCATAACTGTGACGATAGTGATATTGGTTATGGCGTCGATATGGAGGCAATGTACTTTGGTACGATCCTATCCAATGCTCCCGATTTGGAACGATTGTTGGTGGTTGGGAATCGTAATGACCAACTTATTCAGCAAAATGGAGTCGATTGGAAAACAAACTTAGTGTTTGAACTCGATCCAGAGACGGGTGCTGTCCGTCATACAGGTAATAAAGATCCTGACATAAGTCCCAATGAAAACGAAGCTTCCGCCAATGCTTGGGCTGTTGGTCGAATTTTAACGGGGCCGGAACTGTCGACAGTCAGCTTTGGAAACTTTCTTGGTGCCGCGACCTCTACGCATCCTGTGAACCAATCCACGGTTTGGGAAATCAATGATGGTGATACATTCCAATTGGACGATGGATTTCAAACAACGACTTTTGAATTTGATTTTGGTCCGCAGGTGATACAAGATCTCAATGCACCAACTGACCCAGGGTTTGATACAACCAAGACACTTCAGGACGGGGATTTCTTTGTACTGGATCCCGATTCGACCGTAGATGAAAATGAACAAGTGTTCCAATTTGACACGGGTAGCGTCATTAATTTCTTTGCCGGCGGTGATGTTCTCAACGATGCGACCGTGATTACGATCAATGACGGCGTAAACTCGAAGGCATTTGAATTTGAAGATGCAACAGCTGCGACGCCGGACGGCCTTTCCGATCCGACTGCTCAGCAGATTGATTTTGGACCGGGAACTAATGCGACAGCCTTAGCTGGTGCGTTAGTTGCGGCGATTACGGCGGATAATACAACCACAATTGTTGCCACCGCTGTCGGTAATCGAGTCACCTTAGAAAATGATTTCTTGATTGAAATCACTAATGTCGAAGACACGGTGGATGGAGTTAGAATTGAAGGAGATGCTGGCGGTGCACCAATGGTGCATGTTAAAGATCCAACTCTAATCGTCGATGGCGACTCGTTTACTGTAAATAATGCCATCACAGCAGGAGTGTCTCGATTTGAGTTCAATGACACTGTTGGTGGTACAGCCGGCGTTACTCCGGGAAGTATACAGATTGATTTTGATCCTTCGGATACGCCGGAACAAGTTATCGCCGCAATCAGCCAGGCTGTGCAGAATTCGACACTCACAACAGGCCTTCTCCCCCATTCTGGTGGTGACCGTGTTGTGATCAACGGACCGGGTGCTCTTATCGGAGCATCAACTGTCTCGACCGATGCATTAACTTTTACCCTTCCTACTGCAACGATCGTAGTGGAAGAGAACTTTAACCGAGATGATGTAGGTGTCGCAGTGCAGGGAGCGGTCTCGGTCTTTCCTGGCGTTGATGTCGGATTTTATGAA
>Ga0208624_1000396_pt1 | contig 22800 bp, 22 predicted proteins | sample Knorr_S23_td_DCM_FD_185607 | JGI IMG/M metagenome (GOLD analysis project Ga0208624, IMG submission 185607) | Marine microbial communities from Southern Atlantic Ocean transect - Knorr_S23_td_DCM_ad_71m_LV_A (SPAdes) (version 2) | ecosystem: Environmental > Aquatic > Marine > Oceanic | place...
GATGGCGTCAGGCGCGAAGAAGAAGTACACCGAGCCCGCTCCGAGGAGGAGGATCAGGGTCGAGAGGTTACGGCTGCAGAGCACCGTGGGGGCGTCCTCTCCCTGCTCAAGGAACAGGGCCTTCGCGACACGGAAGTAGTAGAAGAGGCTCACGACGCTGTTCAGCGCGGCGACGACCACGAGCCACATCAGGCCCGCATCGACGCCCTCGACGAAGAGCAGGTACTTCCCGTAGAAGCCCACCGTCGGCGGGAGGCCAGTCAAGCTCACGAGGAGCGCGACCATAGCCACAGAGACCATCGGGTACTTCGGGCCTAGGCCCTTCAGGTTCTCGAGCTTGTCAGAGCCGGTGACGGCCTCGAAGTAAAGCACCACGGCGAAGGCGCCGAGGTTCATGAAGTAGTAGGCCGCGAGGTACCACATGGCGGCCTCAAAGCCGGCGGCGGTCATGGCAGCCGCTCCGATCAAGACATAGCCGGCGTGCGCGATCGAGGAGTAGGCCAGCATCCGCTTCAAGCTCGACTGCTTGAGCGCGGAGAGGTTACCCATCGTCATGGTGACGGCGGCGATGAGCGCCAAGAGGGCGCCGATCGACTTCCCGTACTCGGCGATCACCTCGTTCACGCCCTCCGTCATGAACATCGCGCCGAGGAAGCGCAGGAGCGCGCCGAAGCCCGCTGCCTTGGAGGCCACTGCCAGGAAGGTCGTGACCGGGGTGGGCGCGCCCTCGTAGACGTCGGGCGTCCAGAAGTGGAAGGGGACGGCTGAGATCTTGTAGGCGAAGCCTGCGATGACGAGCACGATCGCGACGGCGACCGGCACAGGGCTCTCAGAGAGCTGAGCTGCGAGGGTTGCAGAGTTGCTCATCTCGACGAGGTCGAGGGTGCCTGTCAGGCCATACATCAGGCTGATGCCGTAGAGCATGATCCCGGCGGAGAGTCCGCCAAAGACCACGTACTTCATCGAGGCCTCAGCTGAGGTCATGTTGCCCTTGTGGAAGCCAGCGAGCGCGTATGAGCACAAGCTCAAGAGCTCTAGGCCCAGCATGAGGAGCAGCAAGTTCGTCGTGCTCACCATGAAGAACACGCCCAAGCCCGCGCTCAGGAGGAGGAAGAAATACTCCCCCACGTCGTCGAGGCGCTGCTGACGGTCGTTCACGACGAGGCCCATGACGACGACGAGTGAGGCCACCGTGAAGAGCTTGAAGAAGCGGCCGAACTGATCGATGTCGACCATCGCGAAGACCGTCTTCGGCTCGCCGCTCTGTCCGTAGAGGAGGGCTCCTACAAGGACGAGGCCCGCGACGGAGAGCCATGCGAGGAGCTTGCCGTCCTTGCCCTTAGTCCAGAGGTCTGCGACGAGCACGACGAGGGCCACGCCCAGGAGGGTGAGCTCCGGGGCGATGGCGGCGAGCTGCGCCGAGTAGCTTTGTGCGGCTGCGTCCAAGGCTTAGCCGTTCGAGGCGATGGTGAGGATCTCGACCAGGTTGGAGATCGAGGGCTCCATCCAGTCGAGGAGGTAGAAGGGGAAGATCCCGAGCACGATGCAGAGGAACAGGAGCGGCGCCTGGCAGAAGATCTCGCGCTTGTCGATGTCAGGGAAGCTCGCGTACTTCTCGTTCAAGGTGCCGAGGAAGACGCGCTGCATGGCCCACAGGAGGAAGGCCGCCGTGATGACGATGCCGAGCACGCTGATGACAACCAGGACGCGGAAGTCCGGGTTGGCGGAGGAGTAGGCGCCGACGAGCGTCATGGCCTCAGAGATGAAGCCCGCCATGCCCGGCAGGCCGAGCGCGGCGAAGAAGCCGATCGTCGTGAGCCCCCAGTACACAGGCATCTGCTGGCTCATGCCGCCGAAGCCGTTCAGGTCGCGGTGGTGGGCGCGGTCGTAGATGACGCCCACGATGAGGAAGAGGGCTGCCGAGCTGGTGCCGTGGTTGAACATCTGCAGCGCGGCGCCGTTCATCCCCCACTCAGTGAGCGCGGCCATGCCGAGGAGCACGTAGCCCATGTGGCTGACTGAGGAGTAGGCGACCATCCGCTTGAAGTCAGACTGCCCAAGCGCCACGAAGGCGCCGTAGACGATGGAGATGACGCCGAGCACCGCGAGGGCGTAGGCAAACTCATTGAAGGCGTCCGGGACGATCGGGAAGCAGGCTCGTAGCATCCCGTAGCCGCCGAGCTTCAAGAGGATGCCAGCCAGGATGACCGAGATCGGAGTCGGCGCCTGGACGTGCGCGTCCGGGAGCCATGTGTGGAAGGGGAAGACCGGCACCTTGATCGCGAAGGAGATGAAGAGGAACCAGAAGACCCAGGTCGTGAACTTCATCCCGAGCAGCTCACCGCCGAAGGGCAGGCTCGCTCCGGTGAGCTCGCCGGCCTGGGCGAGGCTGATGAGGTCCGGGATCGAGAAGGTGCCGCTGTCGATGCGCAGGGCAACGACCGCCACGAGCATCAGGACCGAGCCCGCGAGCGTGTAGAGGAAGAACTTGATCGCGGCGTATTCACGACGCGGTCCGCCCCAGATGCCGATGAGGAAGTACATCGGCAGGAGCATGATCTCCCAGAAGACGTAGAAGAGGAAGTAGTCCAGCGAGACGAAGACGCCGAGGATGCCGACCTCGAGCAAGAGGAGCAGCGCGTAGTAAGACTTGCTCGCGTTCTTGATGCTGTAGCTCGCGGGGACGCCGATGAAGAGCAGGAGCGTCGTCAGCCACACGAGGGGCAGGCTGATGCCGTCCACCCCGACGAAGTACTGAATAGCGTTCTCGCCCGCGCCGAGGCTGATCCAGTCGAATCGCTCGACGAGCTGCAGGGCGCTGGTGCTCTTGTCGAACACGCCGAAGTAGAGGTAGGTCGCGAGGACGAGCGGGATGCCCGTGAAGACCAGGGAGACCTTCTTCACCGTCTCCATCGCGTCCTTCGGCAGGCAAAGGATGATCGCCATCCCGATCATCGGGAGGAAGACGATCCACGAGAGGAGGTTCGAGAAGACTCCTTCGGGGTAGCTGGCTTGGAGTTCCATGTTTGAGTGCTGGGGCTTTGTCGGGGGTCGGGGTCAGCCGAGGAGCAGCCAGGCGGCGACGGCCAGGCCCCCTGCGACAGCGAAGGATGCGTACTGCTGAATGCGGCCCGTCTGGAACAGGCGCGCGATGAATCCGAAGGTTTGGGTGAGGGCGCCGACGCCGTTCACCGCGCCGTCGACCACCTTCTGGTCGAACCACGCGGAGACGCCGCCGCCTGAGCGGTTGATGCGGCCGATGAGGAGCACGAAGCCGTCCACGACGGTCTCGTCGAACCAGCGCAAGAACTTCGCCGAGAGCATCGAGAGACGGATCGCTGAGGCGTCCACGACCTCATCGATGTAGTACTTGTTGGCGACTGTGACGTAGAGCTCACCGAAGCCGTTGGCGATGTTCTCCGGGTTCGGCCGTGAGATGCCAGCGAAGACGCCGACGATCCACTTGGTCGAGCGCATGAGGTAGTAAGCGAGCACACCCACGCCGACGACCCAGGCTGAGATCGTGATGAGCGTGCCTGTGCCCTCGACGAGTTGACTGATGAGCGGCGCACCGAAGAGGTAGGCGAGGAGCGAGAAGACGAGGACCCATGTCCAGCGCACCACCGACTGGCCCGTCGCTCGGAGCCTCGGACCGTAGATCCACCAGGCTCCAAAGATCCCGAGGCTGGCGACGAACAAGGAGATGATCATCGCCCAGGTGTGCGCGACGTGGTCCGCGTGCTCGATCATGCCCGCGGTGATCTCGGCGCCGTACCCATTCATCAGCTCGACGCCCGGGTACATCTTTTCAGGTGAGACCAGCTTCATGAACCACGGCTTGCTGTGAGCGAGCACGTCGAGGTCTGCGAGCCAGAACTTTCCGCCGAGGAAGCCGAGCGTCGCGAGCACCATCAAGGAGATGGTCATCGGGAGCGGAGACTCGTGCGGGACCGGACCGGGGTGGCCACCCGCGATGCCGCCGTCTTCCGCGTGGACGATGTGGTGGTCGTGGTCGTCATGGTGGTCGTCATGACCGTGGCCGTGACCATGACCTTCAGCGACGTCGCCGCGGTACTCGCCCGCGAAGGTCATGAACATCATCCGGAACATGTAGAAGGCCGTGAGCGCCGCCGCGACCGGCAGGGCGAAGCTGGCGAAGGCCTGGGCGCCAGAGAACTCCAGGCTCGTCTTCATGAAGGCGGCCTGGATGATCTTGTCCTTCGAGTAGAACCCGCTGAACATCGGGATCCCCGCGATGGCGAGGGTCGAGATGCCCATGGCGAGGAAGGTGAGCGGCATGCGCTTCCTCAAGCCGCCCATCTTTCGCATGTCCTGCTCGTGGTGGCAGCCGTGGATGACGGAGCCCGCGGAGAGGAAGAGGCAGGACTTGAAGAAGGCGTGGGTCACCATGTGGAAGAGCCCGGCGACGAGGCCGAGCCCGCCTGTACCGATCGCAGCCACCATGAAGCCCAGCTGACTGATCGTCGACCAGGCCAACACAGCCTTGAGGTCGAAGGCCGTCACGCCGATGGTCGCCGCGAAGAGCGCCGTGACCGCGCCGGTCGCTGTGACGATCGCGAGGACGTCGGGTGAGAGGATCGGGAAAGTGCGGCCGAGGAGGAAGACTCCCGCGGCGACCATGGTCGCGGCGTGGATCATCGCGGAGACGGGCGTGGGGCCAGCCATCGCGTCCGGGAGCCAGATGTGCAGGGGGAACTGAGCGCTCTTACCGACCGTACCGCCGAAGATGAAGAGGCCGGCGATCGTCATCCACTGGGGCCACTCGCCGCCATTTCGAGCGACCTCTTCGCTCGTCAGGCGCCACAGCTCAGTGAACTGGAAGGTCTGGAAGTTCTGCCAGAACATCATCATCCCGATGAGCAAGCAGCAGTCTCCCACGCGTGTCGTGAGGAAGGCCTTCTTCGAGGCCCAGGTCGCCCAGCGGTGGAAGAAGGGCGTCGAGGGGTCGTGGGAGAAGTGCCCGATGAGCAGGTAGCTCATCAGCCCCATGATCTCCCAGAAGACGAAGAGGAAGAGGATGTTGTCCGAGAGGACGAGGCCCAACATCGCGACGGTGAAGAGGCTGATGTTGGCGAAGAAGATGTGATAACGCTTGTCCCCCTTCATGTACCCCGTCGAGAAGAGGTGCACGAAGAAGCTCACGATCCCGACGACTGCGAGCATCGCTGCTCCGAGGCCGTCGTAGAGCAGGCCCGCTGTCATGTTCAGGGGGTCCGCTGCGTCCTTCCCCTCCTGGTAGAACCAGGAGAAGCTCATGCCGACGTCCTTCGAGAGATGGAAGAAGGGCTCGTCGGAGCTGAACCCGTGGCTGATCGCCTTCGCCGCCATCAAGACGGTGATGCACATCGTCGTGAACATGCCCGCGGTGAGCAGCCAGTCTCCCTTCCTAGGCAGGAAGCGCCCGAAGAAGATCTGCACGACGTAGCCCACGAGCGGGATCAGCGGCACCGCGAGGAGCAGCTTGAAGTCGGCGCTGGGGTTGAACTGGAGGAAATCCATCAGGGAGGAGTGGGGATCAGTCCCTCATGAGGTCGACGTCGCCAGGCTTGATCGACTCGAACAGGTGATAGACGTTGAGGACGATCCCGAGCGCCACAGCGGCCTCCGCCGCAGCGAGGATGATCACGAAGATGGCGAACATGCGCCCGTCCATCGCGTCGCCGTTGAAGCGGTTGAACGCGACGAAGTTGATGTTTGCGGCGTTGAGGATCATCTCGATCCCCATCAGCACGTAGATCATGTTTCGACGAGCGACGATGCAGACGACGCCGATCGCAAACAGGACGGCTGAGACCGCGATGTAGGCTCCGAGACCCATCAGGCGCGCTCCTCTGCTCGGGGGTCAGTGAGGTCGCTCGCTTTACGGCGCGCGATATAGACGGCGGCGACGAGCGCCACGGTGAGGATCATGGCGGCGAGCTCGAAAGGCACCACGTAGCCCTCAGGATCGAGGAAGGCGACGCCGATCTCATCGACCTTGGTCGTGGGCTCAGGGAGCTCATCAGCGGTCGCCCACGCGACAGTGCCTGCGACCTTGGAGCCGACCCACGCCACCGCGCCCAACATCAGGGCGAGGCCGCCGAGGACTCGCGACAGCTTCCGCTCAGCGAGATCCGGCGGTGAGAGCATCACGCCGAAGAGGATCAGGGCGAGGATGCCGCCCACATAGATGAGGATCTGCGCGACGGCGAGGAAGTCCGCGCCGAGCAAGAGGAACAGGCCGGCGACGCCGGTGAAGGTCCCCATCAGGCTGAACGCGCTCCGAACGACCGAGCGCTCCCAGACACAGATCAGGCTGCCCCCGAGGGTGAGGGCGGTGAAGAGACCAAAGGCGATGCCCTGCGCGCCGGCGGAGGCCGCGCCCCAGCCCAAGAGGCCGAGGGTGATCACTCCGAGCGCCGCGTAGAAAGGCTTCTGCAGCTTGTCTTCCATCTGCGCTAGCTCGCAGGCTCCTCAGGGGACTCAGACTCAGAGGCTTCAGCCGCTGCCTTCTCGGCTGCAGCTGCGGCCTTCGCGGCCTCCTTCTCAGCCTTCTTGATGTCGGCCTCGCGCTTACGAATGCGCGCCTCACGCGACATGCCCTTGTAGGAGAGCAGGTCGTGGTTGAACTCGGAGCGGTCGTACGAGACGAAGGCGAACTCCGTCCCCATGTGGATGCAATCCTTCGGGCAGGGGTAAACACACAGCTCGCAGAACATGCACTTCTGGTAATCGAGTGTGAACAAGACCCACTCGAGCTCCTTGCCATGCCTGATCGCGTCCATCTCGATGCAATCGATCGGGCAGGCGCGGGCGCAGGCGAGGCAGTTGATGCACTTCTCCTGCTCGAGGTAGTGGATACCCCGGTAGCGCTCGGGGATCGGGAGCCGCTCGTCCGGATACTGGACGGTGATCGGCTTCTGCATGAGGTACTTCCCCGTGATCTTCATCCCGGCGAGGGTCGTCGCCAGGGAGTCCCAGACATTCTGAAAGTACTCGCGTGCTGTGATAGTGGAGCTCATGAGGTTCTAGGCGAAGATGGTCTCCCAGATGGCGGCCCCGAGCACGCACACCAAGGCGAGCGGCGTGAGGTACTTGTAGCCCATGGACATGACCTGATCGATTCGTAGGCGAGGCAGCGTCCAGCGCAACCACATCATCACGAAGACGCCTACAAAGGACTTGACGATCAGCGTGCCTGCGCAGACCAGCTGATACAGGAGGCCGGTCGTGGCCTCCTCGGGGAACAAAGCCGTTAGAGGGCTGTGATATCCGCCGAAGAAGAAGACCACGCCGACCGCCGACATAAGGAACATCGCGGCGTACTCCTCCATGAAGAAGAAGGACCAGCGGATGCCGGAGTACTCCGTCATGAAGCCCGCGACGAGCTCCGACTCTGCCTCAGGCAGGTCGAAGGGCGCTCGCTTTGTCTCAGCCAGGGCGGCGATAAAGAAGATGATGAAGGCCGGGAGCATGAAGGGGTTCTGGAAAATGAACCAATGCATCCCGAACCAGCCAGCCTGTGCGGCGCTCGCCTCAGTGAGGCTGAAGGTGCCCGCGACCATCAGAGGGACGAAGAGCGATACGCCAAGCGGCACCTCATAGGCGACGACCTGCGCCGCCTCGCGCATCGCGCCGTAGAGGGACCACTTTGAGTTTGAAGCCCAGCCCGCCATGACCACGCCGATCGTCGTCAGGGACGAGAAGGCGAGGATCAGGAAGAGCCCCATGTTCACGTCCGCGAAGAAGAAGCCCGGCGCGAGGGGCAGCGCGACGAGGGCACCAAAGATCGCGCCCAAGACCAGCGCTGGCGCGAGCATGAAGAGAGGCTTGTCCGCGCCGAGGGGGATCATGTCCTCCTTCAGCAAGAGCTTCACGCCATCAGCGAGAGTCTGCGCCCAGCCGTGCCAGCCGCCGGCGTACATCGGGCCATAGCGGCACTGGATGTGAGCTGACACCTTGCGCTCAAGCCACACGCTGAACATCGCGACGAGCGAGACGAAGGCGACGAGGATCCCGACCCCGGCGCCTGCAGCGCCGAGCCAGAGCGCCCAAGTCGGCGTCCCCTCAGGAGCGATCCCACCGAGGAGCTCAGTGAAGGCGTTGCCCGCCGTAGCTGCTTCAAGGGCCATGAGGTTCATCGGTCAGTCTCCCCGATCACGACGTCTGTGGAGCCGATGATCGCGACGGAGTCAGCGAGGAAGGTTCCGGGGAGGAGCTTCTCGAGGACCGCCACGTTGCAGAAGGAGGGGCCGCGAACGCGGCAGCGCTTGGCGACCTTGCCACCGTCTGAGGCGACGTAGTGCCCGAGCTCCCCGCGCGGGTTCTCGATGCCGACGTAGGCCTCTCCGGGCGGGACCTTCAGGACCTTCGGGATGTCCCCGATGACCGGCCCATCCTCGATGCAGCCGAGGCACCAGCGGATGATCTTGATCGACTCCATCATCTCCTGGACGCGTACATAGACGCGATCCCAGCAGTCGCCGAGCTCGCCCTTCTCACCGCGCCCGAGGGGCACGTCGTAGACCCCGGCCTTAGAGATCTCGCCGTAGGCCATGTAGGGCATGTCACGGCGCAGGTCGAAGTCGATCCCGCTGCCGCGAAGCATCGGCCCTGTGAGGCCGTAGTCCACCGCCATCTCCGGAGTGATCACGCCGATCTTCGCCGTGCGTTGAACGAAGATGTGATTCACGACCAAGAGGTCGTAGTACTCCTGCCACTTCTCTTCGAAGACGTCGCAAAAGCGCTCGACCTCCTTGAGCCAGCCGACCGGCGCGTCGTTGAACACGCCGCCGATGCGGATGTAGGAGTAGGTGAGCCGCGCGCCACAGATCTTCTCGAAGAGCGCCATCATCCACTCGCGCTCGCGGAAGCAGTAGAAGAACGGCGTGAACGCGCCGATGTCGAGGCCGTAGGTCCCGAAGGCGATGAGGTGCGAGCCGATCCGGTTGAGCTCTGCGCAGATCGTCCTCAGGAGCGTGGCGCGTCGCGGGATCTCGACACCCATGACAGCCTCGACAGCCAAGCTGTAGCCGAGGTTGTTGTTCATCGCCGAGAGGTAGTCGTAGCGGTCGGTGTACGGCAGGTACTGCAGCCACTCGACGTTCTCACCGATCTTCTCGGCGCAACGGTGCAAGTATCCGAGGTGCACCTGTCCACCCGTCACGACCTCGCCGTCCGTGCGGATGAGGATCCGCATGACGCCGTGGGTGGCGGGGTGCTGAGGGCCCATGTTGACCTCGAGGTCAGAGGTCGAGACGTCGAGCATGAACTCACGCTCTCCGGAGGGCAGCGTGCGCGCTGTCTCCGGGATCTCGATGGTCTTGGCCTCCGGCGGCTCGGGGGGTGTGTTGATCTCAGTCATGGCTGCGTCCCTAGATCACTCGCAAGAGATCCCGTGGTACTCCTTGGGGAACTCGTAGTCCTTGCGCAGCGGGTGCCCCTCCCAGTCGTCGGGGAGGAGGATGTTGCGGGGATCCGGGTTGCCTTCGAACGTGATGCCGAACATCTCGGCGCACTCGCGCTCGTGGAAGTGTGCCGCCATGTGCGCATCGACCATCGACGGCACGACGGGGTCGGCCTTAGGCACCATCGCCTTGATCGCGAGGCGATGTCCGTGGCCGAGGCTCAAGAGGTGCAGGTTGAGCCAGAAGTTCTCGTCCTCTGTGTCAGGGTCCGTCGCCGTCAAATCGGCGAGGATGTCGAAGGCCAGCTCCGCGTCATCGCGCACAGCGATGAGGAACTCCTTCGCGGCCGCGGGCTCGATGAGCACAAAGGCCTCCCCCGCTCGACCCTTGTCGGTCTTGTCCTCGGGGTCTCCCTCGCGCGGCCGATCGGCTGAGAGCAGGCCGGGGGCCTTGATCGCCTCAAGCCGCTGGTAGATCTCGTCGAAGTCCTTCAAGCGGTGCGGGAGGGTTTACGGATGACGGAGGTGTTGCGGATCTTGTCCTGCAACTTCATGAGCCCTTCGAGCAGCGCCTCGGGGCGCGGCGGGCAACCGGCGATGTAAACATCGACCGGCACGATGCGGTCCACGCCCTTCATGACGGTGTAGCCGTACTTGTAGTAGGGGCCGCCGCCCGTGGCGCAGGCGCCCATCGCGATGACGTACTTCGGCGAGGGCATCTGGTCATAGAGGCGCTTCACGCGCTCACCCATTTTGAAGTTCACGGTCCCTGCGACGATCATCAAGTCGGCCTGACGAGGCGTCGCGCGGAACGCGCCCGCTCCGAAGCGGTCGATGTCGTGGTGAGCCGCGCCGACCGCCATCATCTCGATGGCGCAGCAGGCGAGGCCGAAGGTCATCGGCCAGATGCTGGAGAGGCGCGCCCAGTTGAGGAGCCAGTCGACCTTCGTGGTCAGGACGTTCTCCTCGAAGCTGTTCTGAAGGATGGGCATAGCAGTTCTAGTGGTTCAGGCCGTAGCGGGCGCCTCCGCGCCCTCCGTAGTTGTCCCTTCGTCGGTGTCGTCCCCAGCGGGATCGTCAGTCGCGGACTGCTCTTCCTCGAGGTCTGCGACGGTTCGCGCCAAGGGCAAGCGGCGCGGACGCGAGGGCTCCCACTCCCTCGCCTTGTAGGTCATGACCCAGTCCAGGTCCCCCTTCGCCCAAACCGCGACCAGTCCGAAGAACAGCACGACGACGAAGACCAAGACGTGGAAGAGGGCGAGGTTTCCGATCGTGCTCGTTTGACCGGAGACAATGTCACCGAACACGCCGAACACGGGGAAGAGGAAGCCGATCTCAACCGCGAAGATCACGTAGACGAGCGCCACCGTGTAGTAGCGGATGTCGAACTTGATCCACGTATCGCCGAGCGTCTCCTCACCGCACTCATACACCTCGAGCCCCTGCGTCCCTTTTCGTCGCGGCCGAATGATCGAGCCGACGATGACGTTAATGAAGACGAAGGCGAATCCGACTGAGCCGAAGACGAGCGCGTTGAGGTAGTCGAAATACATCCGACGAGGAGTGACGCGGAGGCTGCTTGGGGCGAAGGAAAGTTCCAGCGCAGACGCAGCCGTTGGCGTGATCTTGGAGGGGGTTTGAGAGCGGAGATTTGAGTTTGCAGAGCCCTGGTCTGAGGCCTCGCAGAGGGCTCATAGAGAGTTCTGTGGGCGCTTTTTCGCCCCCCAAGAGAGCCCCTATCTCGGAGCTCAATTGGTGATCCTGAGACCGTCGTCTTAGGAATTCAGGCGGTGAGTTTATGGACGCCGTTGAGAAGGTGTCAAGCAGAGTAGCGAGTCAGTTGGCGGGAGTCCCAAGCCCGCTCTGGGAGACATCAGAGCTTTGGACCTACGCACGCCGAACTGCCGCCCCCTCAGCGGAGGGCTGGCCCCTCTTGCAGCGCCTCTTCTTGACGCAGAATCAGAGCGCTTTAGCGCGCTCTCTTAGGGCCAATTTGGGCCAGACCACAGCGGAGAATTGCTCGCTAACTCCCCCTACAAAGGGATGAAACCCTACGCGATGCCCGGGGCGTGTCGTAAGCCACTAAACTGTAATGGCTTACGTTACAATGTTTCATTTTACGGCGATCGAACGCCCCCTTTTAAGATGTATCTAGGCGCCCTCTGGAAGGAAATTGCTCCAGGGGCTAGAATGGTGCTTCGGCACGTTGTAGATACAGCTATTCCAAGTGTTTGCGACACCCAGACCCCCTCAGGACCCCTGAGAACGACCCCACCTTTGCCAGCTCCCCTGATTTTCACATGGTCCACCTGACTCCCGACACCCTCATCACAGGCCCCAAGGCGACTGATCGCTGGGGGCGGGCCATCTTCATCGACCTCGGCGCAGATGGCACGACCCTCGCTGTGAGCCGAGAAAACCGCCTCCCGCGGGCCTCAGTCGTCGTGACCCTCGCCGCCCAGGAGCTCATGCGGCTCAGCAAGGCGGGCGAGAAGGCAGACCATGTCGTGCTCATCGGCTCTGACGTAGACCCCACCCACCACCCCGACTTTCGAGAGATCAGTGACAACGTCCGCGAGCTCCGGAACAAGTGGTTCCCTCGCGCCAAGCTCGTCCTCATCTCCGATGACCCCAAGCTCGACCTCCCTGAGACTCGCATCGCCCTCGGCTCCTACGACTTCAACGTCATGCGACTAGAGAGCGGCACAGCGAAGACCTACTCAGCGATGACCGGCAAGAAGAGCACCGAGCTCGGGGCCCTCGTCAAGCACCTCACCCACGTAGAGCGCGTCGTCGTCCGGGCTGAGATCTGTCGCGGCAAGATCGACAACTCGACCCCCGCCGAGCTGAAGAATTGGATGAAGAAGCTCCGCGAGGTGGAGCCCGTCGAGGTCCAGATCACGACCTTGAAGGGCCGCGGCAAGCCCTCAGATGACCGACGCGCTGTCACGCAGTCTGTCCTCGACAAGGTCGCTGAAGAGGTCGGAGACGAGATCGGGACCACCGTCCACGTCTACAAGCCCGGCGAGAACCTAGAGCCCGTCTAAGGGCTAGCCCGACAGGCCTACTCGTTGAGCGGCGTCGGCGCCCCTTCGGCGTCGACAGCGACCATCGTCACCTGCGCCTCCGTCACGGGGACATGTGCGCCGTCGCCGAAGCGGCGCTGCGCCCAGACGCAGACTCGCGTTCGCACCGAGGTCCGCCCCACCTTCACCGTCTCCGTGTAGAAGGACACGAGGTCGCCGACGTACACCGGCTCCTTGAACTCAACCTCATCCATGGCGACCGTCACCACCATGCCTTGATGATGTTTGTGCGCCTCGATCGCCGCCGCGAGGTCGAGGTGGGAGAGGATGACCCCGCCGAAGATCGTCCCTGCGGCGTTCGTATCACGCGGCATCATGACCACGCGGATCGCGGGGTCTCCGCTCGGAGGGCAAGTGGCTTCGCTCATCGTGTCGTCACTCAGGAGTACTCTTCTAGCCAAGACTCAGCCGTCTCGCGCACGAGCTGCTCGAGCGCGTCGAGGCGATCTGTAAAGAAGTGATCGGTGCCCCGCACGCAGGCCGTGCGGACTCCTCGGGGCAAATTTGGATAGAGCTCTCGAACCGCATCCTGATTCCCGAACTCGTCATTTTCAGCCTGCAGCACGAGGCTTGGGATAGAGAGCCCCTCTAGACCAGGACACTCGAAGGCCTTCACGGGCAACGCCACGAGGAGCGCGCGCGCTAGCCGCTCGTCCTCACCCGCCGCCATGAGCGCAGCGCGCGCGCCAAAGGAGAAGCCTGCTCCCCACAGCGGCAAGCCGGGGCGCTCCGCTGCGAGCCAGTCGCAGGCGCTCCGCATGTCATCCAGCTCTCCCTGCCCGCCGTCATGGGTCCCAGCGCTCGTCCCTACGCCTCGGAAGTTGAAGCGCAGCGCCGCGACGCCCGCCGCCTTCATGCCGCGCGCGACACGATAGACCACGCTCGAGTGCATGTTCCCGCCGTGGAGCGGGTGCGGGTGCGCGACCACACAGAGCGCGCGCGGCCCTGCCTCATCGGGGAGAGAGAGCTCTCCCTCAAGGCGTCCAGCGGGCCCTTCCCAAGCCACCCTCAACGGACCACCTCCTCTCCATCGAGGAGCACGCGGAGCGCTTCCGGCAGCGGACTCTCGACCGTGACGCGCTCGCCCGTCGCGGGCGTCGTGAAAGAGAGCTGGTGATGGTGGAGCGCTTGGCGGTCGATGATGAGCTGCGCGTGATCAGCGTCCGTGAGCTCGTCATCAGCCGCGCGCTGGAAGATGGTCTCGTCCTCGCCATAGAGCTTGTCCCCGATGATCGGGTGACCGATGCCTGCGAGGTGCACGCGGATCTGATGCTGACGACCCGTGAAGAGCTCACACTCGAGGAGCGCGCGATCACCGAAGCGCTCGAGCACGCGCCAATCAGTCCGTGACTCCTGGCCGTCTGCGACGCACGCCATCTTCAGTCGTATGGAGCTCGTCCGTGAAGGACCGATCGGGTGATCGCAAGTTCCAGCCTCTGCCTGCGGGACCCCGTGAACGACGGCGAGATAACGTTTCTCCACCTCACGGTCCTCGAACTGTCGCGACAGCTCAGCGTGCTCCGCGGCGCCCTTCGCGACGAGGAGGACTCCGCTCGTCTCTCGATCTAGGCGATGGCAGAGGCGCGGCCTCACGCCGCCGGCGCTCATCTCCTCGGAGTACATGGCGTGGAGACGCAAGAGCAGGCTGTCGTTGAGGTACCGCGCGGTCGGGTGCACCGCGAGGGGCGCGGGCTTCATGACCGCCACGCAGGCGGAGTCCTCATAGAGGACCGTGAGGTCTGTGTCGATGTCTTCGGGAGGCGCCTGCCGATTCTCCGGCGGGATCACGATGACCACGCGGGAGCCGTGCCGCAGCTTCCGCCCAGAGCGGGTCTCGAGCTTGAGCTCGCCAGTCCCCTCGGGACGCTCAGGCGTGCTCGCGTCCACATACACCCAGCCATCGCGGACGAGCTCTTTGAGCGAGCTCCGCGAGCGCCACTTCAGGTGCCGAGCGAGGAAGGAGTCGAGTCGGATCGAGACATCCTCTACGCGCTCACCGAGCGCGCTGGCATCGACGAAGAGCTCCACCCTGTCCTGGGGCTGCGTCAGGTCGCGGTCTTTTCCGAAGAGTCCCATGCTCGCCTAAAAAAGAAACGGCCCACCCGCGCGCTGCGAGAGAGCCGTTCGCCTTGTGCGTTGTTCGCTGTCCCTAGCGGCGGGCGCGGCTCCGACGGAAGTTCGGATCCTGCTTGCGGGCGGCCTTGAGGATCGTGCGGATGCGCTCTCGACCCTCACGGCGGCGCCGGTCAGAGCGCTTCTCGTGCCAGGTATTGGCCTTAGCCATACGGAAGATGCCACCGAAGTTGCACTGCCGCTTGAAGCGGCGCAGGGCGGCCTCGAGCGACTCGTTGCTGCGTACTTGAACCTTGATCGACACGCTGTTTTCGGGCTTCTCCGAGCTGGGGATGGGTGTGGCTGGGGGCGGCGCTGACGCGCACCCCGCAAAGTTGAGCGAAAAAGAATAGCGACGAAGTGCTGATCCGTCCAAGCCTCGGCTGGATTTCCATGCCCTCTGATAGGATCCTCGGCTCGTGGGCACCGAGAGAGGGACCCCCGGGGGGCCCCCGGGGGCGTCCATGGATGGTCCTGTGACCCTCCAGGGGACGATTGAGGTTGTCACCTTCACGAGCTCTGAGACGCTGTACTCAGTGCTGAGGGTGAGGCCAGAGGACGGTCAAGAGCTCCCCTCGGATGGGCTCTTCAGGCCTGCACGGATCACCGCGGTGGGCCGCGCCCCAGGCCCTGAGGTCGGTCAACGTGTGCGCATCACAGGACGCTGGGAGGAGCACCCCAACCACGGCAAGCAGTTCAGCTTCGACTCGCTCGAGCCTCTCGCGCCTGCTGACACAGAAGGCCTCGTCGCCTATCTCTCCTCGCCTACGTTCAAAGGGATCGGCCCGACTATCGCGCAGCGGATCGTCGACCGCCTCGGCGAAGGGGCGCTCGACGCCATCCGCGAAGATCCCTCCTGCTTGAAAGGGATCCGCGGGCTCAAGGAAGAGACAGCGAGCGCTCTAGCCCGCGCGCTCGAGAGCTCGTTGGGCGCGCACAAGACCCTGGCCTGGCTGCGCAGCCTCGGGCTCGGCCCTGGGCAGTCTGCGCGTATCCACACCGCCCTTGGCGACAAGACCGAGGAGAAGATCAAGGAGGACCCCTACCAGCTCGCTCGCATCGTAGAGGGCGTGGGCTTCGCCACCGCCGACCGCATCGCGCTCGGGATGGACTTCTCTGAAGACGACCCTCGCCGGCTCGCCGCTGGCCTCTTGCACACCCTCCGGCGCTCAGCTGACTCAGGGCACACCTACCTCGCAGAGCCAGCCCTCCTCGACGAGTCCGCGACCGTGCTCGGACTGGATGACTGCGGCCCCGCGCTCCGCGGAGAGCTCGCCGCGCTCCGCTCCTCAGAGGCGGTCGTCATCGAGGGTGAGAACGAGGAGGGCCGACGCGTCTACCTGCCACACCTCTCCGCCTCGGAGCGCGGACTCGCGAGGCAGCTCAGCGAGCTCCTCTCGGTGAGCGCCAAGCCCCTCGCCACCGCAGACCAACTCAGCGCGGCGGAGGCCTCGAGCGGACTGGAGCTCCACCCAGACCAGCGCAGCGCTGTCCTCGGCCTCTTAGCCGAGCCTGTCGGGCTGCTCACCGGGGGTCCAGGCGTAGGTAAGACCACGATCATTCGACTCGTGGTCGACCTCGCGATGGCGGCAGGGGCCAAGGTGGCGCTCGCGTCCCCCACGGGCCGGGCCGCGAAGCGCCTCGCAGAGGCGACCGGGCACGAGGCCTCGACAATCCACCGGCTCCTCGGCTGGGACCCGCACAAGCGCGGCTTTCAGCACGACCACGAGTCCCCGCTCGAGGCAGACCTCGTCGTGGTGGATGAGATCTCGATGCTCGACGTCGTGCTCGCCTACCACCTCAGCCAGGCCATCGGCCCCTCGACTCGACTGGTCCTCGTAGGCGATCCAGATCAACTCCCCTCTGTGGGGCCGGGCAACGTGCTGTCCGACCTGCTCGACTCAGGGGTCGTCCCCGTGCACCGTCTGACCGAGATCTTCCGACAGGCCGCAGGTAGCCTCATCGTCCACAACGCCCACCGCGTGCTCGCGGGAGAGCTCCCCGTCCTCCCCAAAGCCGGAGATCGCAGCCGCGACTTCTACTTCTTCCCCGCTGAGGACCCAGAGGCCTGCGCAGACCTCCTCGTCGACGTGGTCACCAAGCGCATCCCTGAGACCTTCGGACACGACTGGATGGAAGACGTGCAAGTGCTCGCGCCCATCTACAAGGGTGACTGCGGCGTCGACGTCTTGAACACGCGCCTGCGGGAGGCGCACGGTGTGGGCGGCATGCAGCTCGAGCGCGGCGACAAGGTCTGGCGTGTCGGTGACCGCGTGATCCAGACTCGAAACGACTACGAGAAGGAGGTCTTCAACGGAGACCTCGGACGGATCATCGAGGTCGACGCCAAGGACGGCTTGGTCGTCCGCTTCCCCGAGCGTGACGCCGGCTACGCCTTAGGAGAGCTCGGCGACCTCTCTCCGGCGTACGCCATCACGGTCCACCGCTCACAAGGCGGCGAGTACCCGGTCGTCGTGATGCCCATGGTCACTCAGCACCACGTGATGCTGCAGCGCAACCTGCTCTACACAGCGATCACACGCGCGCGCGCGCTCGTCGTCGTCGTGGGCTCACGCCGCGCCATGGAGCGCGCGATCAGCAACACCGAGCAGGCTGAGCGAACGAGCTACCTCAGAGAGCGCTTGCGCGCGCGAGGCGCTACTCCTCCCGGTTGAAGTAGCGCCGCCCCTCGAGAGAGTCGGGCATGCAGCGCATCTCATTCACGGCGTCAGGATCTGTGTGCGCGTAGCGGTAGCCCTCTCCGTAGCCAGCCTCTCTCATGAGAGAGGTCGAGGCGTTCCGGAGGTGAAGCGGAACGGGGTCCGCAGAGGTCCCCTGCACATCAGCCTCGGCTTGGCCTAGGGCCACATAGATAGCGTTCGACTTCTTCGCCTGGGCGAGGAAGACCGCGGCCTGCGCGAGGGCGAGCCGCCCCTCTGGCTCGCCCAGCCGGTGGTAGGCGTCGGCGCAATCGAGCGACACGCGCAGCGCGCGCGCGTCGGCGAGGCCGATGTCTTCGAGCGCCATTCGGATGAGCCTTCGGGCGATGTAGTTCCCATCCTCCCCTGCCTCCATCATGCGCGTCACCCAGTAGAGCGCGGCGTCGACGTCGGAGTTGCGCACGCTCTTATGGAGCGCGCTGATCAAGTTGTAGTGCTCCTCTCCGCTCTTGTCGTAGTGCAATACCTTGCGCTGCAGAGCGTCGGGCAAGAGCTCCGCGGTGAGCGCTGCGCCCTCGTCAAGCAGCGAAGCTGCTGTCTCTAGTGCGGTGAGGGCCCGCCGCGCGTCGCCGTCTGTCGCGTGTGCGACAGCCCGCAAGACGTCATCGTCCGCGGTCACCTTGGCCGCGAGGCCGCGCTCGGTGTCTTCGAGGGCGCGACGCAAGACGCTCACGAGGTCCTCCACGCTCAGGGGCTCGAGGATGAGCACCCTGAGGCGCGAGAGCAGCGCGCTGATGATCTCGAAGGACGGATTCTCGGTCGTCGCGCCAACGAGCAAGATGTCTCCGCGCTCTACGAAGGGCAGGAAGGCGTCCTGCTGAGCCTTATTGAAGCGGTGAATCTCATCCACGAACAAGAGCGTGCGCTCGCCTGTCTTGGCGCGGACCTCCTCCGCCTCCTTCATCAGAGCGCGGACCTCCTTGATCCCTGAGAGCACCGCAGAGAAGGGCGCGAAGCGCATCCCGCTCGCGTCCGCGATCAGGCGTGCGAGGGTCGTCTTGCCGCAGCCTGGCGGCCCCCAGAGGACGAGGCTCTGGTACTCCCCTGCCCGGATCATTCGCTCGAGGATCTTGCCCTCGCCTAAGAGCTGTCTCTGCCCGACGTACTCAGTGATCGTGCGCGGCCGCATGCGGTCCGCGAGGGGCGCGTCTTTCGGCGCGTCGGTGATGGGAGCGGCGGGGCGCTCCTCCTCGCCGAAGAGGTCAGGCATCTGCGCCGCCCTTGTTTCTGCCCGCCGCGAAGAGCAAGAGCGCGCCCGCGACGGCGACATTGAGCGACTCGGTCCCGCCGGCAGTCTCGATCGTTACGGCGTGAAGATCCGCGACCTCTGCAGGGAGGTCGTCAACCTCTCCGCCGATCCAGAGCGCGAACCTGCCCTCGAAGTCATAGGCAGCGGCGTCAGCGCCCCCGCGGGTCGCAGCCTTGGCCTGACGGAAGCCCAAGCCCTCAAGAGCGGCGCGCGTCTCGCTCGCCTCACCCCCAAAGAGAGGGAGGCGTAGCGCGCTCCCCATCGAGCCGCGCAAGGCCTTGGGGCCGTAAGGACGCGCACCCCCAGAGAGGCAGACGACCGCGCTCACCCCGGCGGCCTCAGCAGAGCGCAGGAGGGCGCCGAGGTTCCCCGGGTCAGCGACTGGGCCGACGACGAGCAGGAGATCGCGCGCACCTGGGGTCCATTCGCTCACGCTCCGGAGTTCGGGGGTCACCCCTAAGGCCATCGAGCCTGGCGAGGTCTTGAGCTTGGAGGCCTGCTGCAAGAGCGCGGGCTCTACGAGGCGGACCTCCACGCCGTCGGCCGCGAGGTCCCCTGCGAGGGCCATGTCGTCCTCTGCCACCAGGACCACCTCCAGCTCTACGCCCGCTCCGAGCGCGTCCCGGATCAGGCGCTCACCCTCCAAGAGGAAGCGGCCCTCCTCCTTCCCTGCGCCGACTGCGCCAGCGCGTTTGAGGAGAGAGTTTTGCCGCGAACGAATCACGAGGTCGGCATCCATCGCTGCTTCTTATAGCATCGTGGGCCGCGAGCCCCCTCCGAGAGCCGCCGCTTGCATGGGAGAACACCAAGAAGGACGCGTCCTACGCCTCGACGCCAAGGTCTGCCACGTGGACCTAGGCGACCGCGTCGTGCTCGCCGCACCGCGCGGCGCGCTCTTCGAGAAGCTCGAGGGCGTGAAGAACCCGATCACCGTCGGCGACATAGTGCGCATCGACCCCGACGGCGACCCTGTCCACGTGCATGAGGTCCTCCCGCGCAGGAACCACCTCTCTAGGGTCGCGTCCTCGCACGACCCGCGCGAGCAGGTGCTCTTCGCGAACGTCGACCAGCTCTTCTGCTTCGGCTCCGTGAAGAAGCCCAAGTTCTCCTCCAACCGCGCCGACAGGATCCTCGCGGCCTGCCTCTACCACGAGATCCCCGCGACCTTGATCCTCAACAAGATCGACCTCGACAGGAAGGGCCTCGCAGATGAGATCGAGGAGACCTACCGCGCGGCAGGAGTGAAGGTCATCCAGACCTCGGTCGAGACGGGCGCTGGCGTCGAGGAGGTCGCCGAGCTCATGAGGGGTAAGACGACGGCGCTCTACGGCGCCTCGGGCGTCGGCAAGTCGAGCATGCTGAACAAGATCGAGCCCTCACTCGAGCTAAAGGTCGGCCACATCAGCCGTCACTGGGCGCAGGGTCGACACACGACCACGCACTCCTCGCTCCACCCCGTGCCGGCCCTCGACGCTTGGATCGTGGACACGCCTGGCATCCGCGTCTTCCGCCTGCATGACGTGAACACTCGCGAGCTGCGCGACCTCTTCCCCGAGTTCGCACCCTACGCCGAGCGGTGCCACTTCCCCGACTGCACGCACACCCACGAGCCAGACTGCGCTGTCCTCGACGCGGTCGAGGCTGGAGAGCTCTCAGTCAATCGCTTCGCGAGCTACCTCGAGCTGCACGACGAGGCGGACCCCCCGCCGAACTACATCCCTGACGTCGAGCCCGACGAGGACCCCTGAGCGGCTCAGAGCTGGATCACCTTGTAGATCCAGGCCATGACCATGACGCTCGCGAGCCCTATGAGGGGCTTGCCCCAGCCGAGCTTGAGCGCGTCCGCGTAGAGGTCTGCGCCGCGGAGGTGACGGTAGATAGCCAGCAGCGCTGCGAGCGGGACCAAGAGCCCCATGAGGAAGCCGAAGGGCTGATTCAGGAACGAGCCCCATGGCTCACCGTGCCAGAGGAGACTGACCGAGGTCGTCACACCGCAGCCCGGGCATGGGACGCCGAGGACCTCCATGGTCCTGCATGGAGACATCCCTAACTGTTCGTGCGTCCCGAAGCCGCGCGGGTCTGGCTCGACGAGGAGACTCAAGGTCACGACCCCGACGATCGCCAAAGCTGCGGCCCCTAGCAGCAGGTAGTGCTCCGCAGTGCGCCGCGTCTCCCTTCGGTTCGCTCCAGCCATCAGCGCACCTCACGCACGTTGCCTAGGCCTTGGTACAAGCCCCACGGCTTAGGCCGCATCGAGTTGAATGGGCAGCGGACAGAGTATCCGTCGCCCCGCGCCCCATAGGTCCAAGCCAGCATGCCGATAGCTTACTTCACTCCCAACATGTCTACGGTTGAGAGGCTCAGATGGGCACCCTCCACTCAGGCTTTCAGGCCAAGGGCGTTGAGCAAAGACCACTCAGGGCGAAACACGATCTCTTGACGCTGGGCTCCTTCACCTAAAAACGTCGCAATGCCTGAAGGGTTGCTCGAGTCCTATGCTCGACTCAAGAAGCAAACTCAGAGGCGAGCTCAAGCCATAGAGCCCTTGAGATGGGTCATAGCTCCAATTGTTGATCTGTGATCCTTTGCCCTCGCAGAAAGGCCAAACAGGCCGATGCTCAAATCGGTCAATAACGCACAAAGTTAGGCCTTTTTTTCACCCTGATCGGGGCCAGCGCTGGCCCCCCAAATCTGGGGAAAGATGCGACAATCTAGCTTCGACGGCTCCGGTCTAGCCCCTATCTGGGGGCTTGCCCTGAGCCCAAGCCCACTTCGTATCCACAACCGGCTCTAAGACGAACGGTCTCTTCTGAAACACCCGTCATGCTGAACGCCTCTCTGCTCTCACTAGCTCTTGCCCTTCAAGCCCCCGCAGGCCCCACCCCTATCGAGCTCGCCTGGGGCGACCTCAACTCGGACGGACTGCTCGACCTCCTCATCGTAGACGAAGAGCACAAGGCTCGCTTCTACCTGAACACCGGGGACGGTGACTTCGCAGAGCGGACGACCGAGGTAGGGCTCGCCGGCGTCGGCGACTTGCGCTTCGGCGCCTGGCAAGACCTCGACGCAGACGGGCACGCCGACCTCCTCTTCGGAACGGGCAGCGGGGTGCGCCTCTTCCAGAACGTCAACGGACGCAGCCTCGTTGAGCGGACGGCGGAGAGCGGGCTCGCCGGGCTTCAGGATGAGGTCTTGATCTGCGGGTGGATCGACTTTGACGCTGACGGATATACAGACATGCAGCTCATGACGCGCACGAGCGGATACCTCCTGCGCAACGAAGGGTTCGCAGAGGGACAAGGCAGCGCGAGCTTTGTGCGCTTGCAGCTAGCGGGAGTTGGGCTGCTCCCTGCGGCGCCCGCTCCCCTCGCGCCTGGCGCCCCCGGCGGCGGACAGCCGGGAGGTCCCGGAATTCAACCGGCCATGGCTGCTGTGCCCGGAGTGGGAGGGCGTGTTCCCTTCAACCCTGCACCCATCGGCTCGGGTGGGCTCCCTCTCATCGTCAGTGGTGGCTGCGCCTCGCGTATCCTCGACTTCGCGAATCAGTCAGCCTGCCTGCCCGCTTCGAGCGTTCCGACCATGGGGATGCTCTATCCGATCAGCCAAGAGCTCTTCGTAGACGACACCACTGGCTTCGTCGGGATCGGGGTGACCGATCCTCAGGGCAGACTTGATGTCGCTGGGATGGTCAGCATCCGGTCTGTTGGCGTGCAGTTCCCTGACGGCTCGATCCAATCCACAGCGCAGGTGGCTGGCCCCACCGGCGCTATAGGACCTGAAGGGCCGCAAGGACCTCAAGGTGACCTTGGACCTCAAGGACCCCTCGGACCCCAAGGTCCCACAGGACCTCAAGGCAACCCCGGCGAGACGGGTGCGCAAGGAGTGTCCGGTGAGACAGGTCCACAAGGTGAGACGGGTCCCACGGGCGCGACCGGTCCCGCAGGACCCGTTGGACCTGAAGGGCCAAATGGCCCCCAAGGTCAGCAAGGACCTCAAGGGCCGGCTGGGGCACAAGGTCCGCAAGGTCCGCAAGGACCCCAGGGACAGCCGGGCCCCCAAGGGCCTGTAGGACCCACCGGTGCCGTGGGCCCCACCGGTACAGAAGGTGCCGCTGGCCCCCAAGGGCCTACTGGCCCCGCTGGCGCAGCCGAAGCAGACGGTGCACCTGGCGCTGATGGCGCTGCTGGACCTCAAGGCCCGACCGGTCCCGCTGGTGCTGACGGTGCG
>Ga0208624_1000397_pt1 | contig 22799 bp, 21 predicted proteins | sample Knorr_S23_td_DCM_FD_185607 | JGI IMG/M metagenome (GOLD analysis project Ga0208624, IMG submission 185607) | Marine microbial communities from Southern Atlantic Ocean transect - Knorr_S23_td_DCM_ad_71m_LV_A (SPAdes) (version 2) | ecosystem: Environmental > Aquatic > Marine > Oceanic | place...
TCAAACTCGCCTTCTCCCCGCTCTATGAAACGAGTGATGGCGTGCTTGGCTTCGTTGTAGGATTGAAATGTCATTGCGGTTTTGCTCGGCCTCAAAAGGCCCGGCTGGTTGTCCGCGACAGCCGGGAGATTGTTACTTTGGCGGTTTCTGCCAAGGGATGCTGCCAGATTTTTGGATATGTTGCATCAGGATTTGAATGAGTTCATTACCGACTTTGGTGTTCGGAGGCATGGGGTTTTCCTCAGCAGGATCCTTTTCGAGGTTGACCAATTGCATGGGCTCAAAGGGATGGTTTTGCAGTAGCTTCCACGGGCCACGGCGAACGGCATAATAGGTGCGGCCTTGATAGCGGCGGTTGCCTTCTTTCCGGACGAAGATCAGGGTGCGATTAGGATCGCCTTTGTCGTCCTTCAAAAACACATCGGCGAGGCTTAGACCTTCGATTTCATGGGTGACTTTCGTGCCGCCGATTTCGCAGAAGGTGGGCAGTAAATCCATGGTAATGCCAATGGCGTCCGTGCGGCCGACGGGGATTTTACCGGGCCAGACCGCGCATGTGGGAACGCGAATGCCGCCTTCCCAGTGTTCCTGTTTGCCGCCGCGTAATTTACCATTCAAGGCGCCGTGCGGAATGGAGCCGCCATTATCTGAGGAGAACACAATGAGTGTATCCTTGCTGATGCCGAGTTCCTCGATGATGTTCAGAAATTTACCGATCTCGTGGTCCATGTGTTCCACGAAGGCGACGTTGGTGGCGCGCTTGAGGTTGAGTTGGGGTTCGCGCTTCTTCACTTTATCCAGCCAATCTTTCGGTGGCTGGATAGGGAAATGCGGGGCATTGTAGGCGAGGTACAGAAAGAATGGCTGGTCATTGTTGGCCGATTGTTCCTTCACATAATCAATGGCCCATTGCGTGAAAATTTCCGTCGCATGCCCCTTGGGCTTGATGACCTCCTTATTGCGGCGCATCCAGTTTACGCCACCGCGCAGATGTGTCCAGTAATCATCCATCATGTCAGCTAGAAAACCGTGAAAAAAATCAAAGCCACGATCATTGGGGATGTTGGGCGACTCAAACCCGAGATGCCATTTGCCGACCATACCGGTGTGATAACCGGCCTTGCTCATTAGCTCAGGTAGCGTTGGGCCAGTAGGCTTGAAATAACCCCAATTGCTCACGGCGTTTTGGCGGATGACGCCGGGTGCCCCGACAAGATCGGGATAGCGGCCCGTGAGCAGGGAAGCCCGGGTGGGCGTGCACACGGTGCAGTTTGAGTAAAACTGATCAAATCGCAGGCCGGACTTCATGAGTTTATCAATTGCCGGGGTACGGATGTCCGTCCCGCCAAAAGATGAGAGATCAGAGTATCCCAGATCATCCACGAGAATCATCACGATATTTGGCTTGGCCGCCTGGCTGTGGGCCGCGGAAAGACAAAGAATGATGGCTGTCAGCAATGTGCGCATGGCCGATTGTGTATCACAGGAGCGCAATGGGAACAGGAAATTTTGGACGTCAACTACCAAGCAGCTCATCCACTTTGCGTTTGATGGTCTCATCCATCTTGATAATCGGAGGCCATTCCCGCTTGAATCCTTCACCTGCTAACTTGCGTGTGGCATCGAGTCCCATCTTGGAGCCGATGGCGATTTCCGGTGTAGCATGGTCAAGCACATCAGCCGGCCCCCGAGTGAGAATGCTGTCCCGTTGTGGATCCGTGTTTGCTCCCAGCCGGAAGAGCACCTCGCTAGTATTGTGTACATCAACATCGTCATCCACCACCACGATGTATTTACTGAACATCATTTGACCCATGCCCCAGAGGCCGTGCATGATTTTGTAGGCCTGCATGGGGTACGTTTTTTTGATGCTCACAAAAACCAGATTGTGAAACACACCTTCAGCAGGCAGGCTGATGTCCACGATCTCCGGGAAATTCATCTGGAAGATGGGCAGGAACAGCGCGACGCTTGCACCACCAAGGTAAAAATCCTCCATCGGTGGTTGCCCTACGATTGTGCTCGGGTACACGGCATCGCTGCGATGTGTGATGGCCGTAATGTGAAACGCGGGATAGTCTTCAGGCAGGGTGTAATAGCCGGTATGATCTCCGAACGGGCCTTCACTCCGGAGCGGTTCCGTGGGGTCGACATAGCCCTCAATCACGATGTCCGCATTGGCGGGCACTTGGAGATCGTTGGTTTCGCATTTCACGAGCGGCACGGACTCGCGGCGGAGGTAGCCGGCCAGCAACAATTCATCAAGTCCGTCGGGCAGCGGAGCGGTGGCGCAAAACGGATATACAGGGTCGCCGCCCAGAAAAACACTGACCGGCATGCGTTCCCCTTTTTCGTAATAACTTCGTCCATGTCGGGCGGCAACTTTTTGGAGTTGCCAATGCATGCCAGTGGTTTGGTGGTCAAAGACCTGCATTCGGTACATACCGATATTGCGCGCGCCGGAGTCGGGATCCTGTGTTACGACGCAGGGTAGAGTGATGAAGCGACCGCCATCATCGGGCCAGCATTGTTGAATGGGTAGGTTGAGGAGCGTAGGAAGCGGGGTGGATGCGATTTCTTCTGGGTTGGCGGTGGAATCAAAACGGTGGATGACATCCTTGCAAGGGCCATTGCCAACCTGCTTTGGCTTGGCGTGGCGCAATTCCAGGGCGCTGCCGAGCAATTGGATGGCCTCGCGGAAGCCGGTAGGCGGCTTTGCGTGCATGAGGCTTCCCAGTTCAGCGGCGGCTTCCTGAACGCTGTCGCGCCCCAAGGCGAGCGCCATACGTTTATGGGATCCGAGAGTGTTGATTGCCAGTGGCAGGTCGGCGGGGTTTCCTTGAACTGTAGGTTTCTCGAAGAGTAACGCCTGTCCACCGCCGGGTGTTTTCATTTCCCGATCGGCAATTTCGGTTATCTCCAATTCGGTGGCGACGGGAAAAGTGATGCGCCGCAATTCACCATTCTTTTCCAGTGTGCTAAGGAAATCGTTGTAGGATTCAAATGCCATGCCGCGGGGAATGTACCAGCGGTGATGGGCGAGGGGAAGGGTTACGGGCTCAGGGCTCGATTAAAGGCAGTGGCATTGGGTCTTCAGCACCCCATTTCGGGTTACCTCGCTTCTTATCTTTTCCACCTTTTTTAGGGGGGCGCAGCGAAGGATGGGATGTGGTACCATCTCTGCGTTTGTGGAAATCAATAACCCGAATTGATTCGACCGGCAGTTCTTTGGGCCCAAAAAGTGGGTGCTCGATTTTGACGCCACTGGCTGACAGGTCGATAAATGTGGCGGTTAGGAGATCTCGGTTTTGGAATAACAAACTGATTTGGTTTTTTGTCGTTAACTTATCGGGGTTGGGTTGCTTGGGGAAAAGGATCTTTGAGATCAGCGCAGGTTTGAGGGGGATTTCAGCAAAATCTGTCTGGCAATGGAAATGACCGTCCCGGAAGCCGAGTAGTTTGCCGGATACATGATCCCCGTTAATTAAGGTGATGGTGGCTCCGTTTGTGGGGCGCGCTTCATTTTCACTGTATTCATCGGTCAGCCGAGCGTTGGCCTTGAACACCTTGAAATCGGAAATCCGCACTTCTTTTTTATCGCGGGAAACCAGAATGATTCCCTGTCCTTTCCCTTTGAGTGGGACATCGGATTTCCATTCAGCGAAAGGCTCGCCATTCAGTTCAAACTTGATAGTGGACTCGGTGCGGTCTGCGCGAATAACTATTTGGTAGCGGCCATTGGCAGCAATTTTAATTGGGACGGGGCGCCCCATGCGGCCTCTTATTTCTTTTTGTTGTACCTTGGGGGCGACGGTTCCTTTTTTGAAAAGCAGGCTCAAGTTATTTCCTGAACGCCAGTCCTCGAGTTGGTCGGCGAATAAATGGATGCTCAATTCGGGTGGGTCATCGGGGCTGGTGATGGTGAGTTGGATCTCGATGGACGAAGGGTTGTGGGGAACTTTACGGGCAACGGCTACCCCATTGAGACCATCACAACGGAGTTCGCCTTCATGCACTACCCAGCGTGCAAGGTTTTGATCGATCAAGCGTTGCAGAATTCCGTCTTCGGGCTTGTTGGGTGGTTTGAGGTAAGTCCAATCCTCTTTGGTACCAATGCTGTCAATCAAGGCGGGGCCTGTTGCGGCGTGGGAGATGATTTGATCCAGATGTGCAAGCTTGATGGAAACCCTGCCGCAAAATGGGTTTTCGAGTTGGATAGTTGAATCATCCAGTGAAATTAGCCTGCCTTTAAGGCGTTCGCCGCTTAGGAGCCGGACTTCAAAATTAGCCGGCGGAAGTTGGAGGGTAGGGTTCAGCTCAAGAAACCGAATGTTTCCTGTCTTGAGATGGAAGGATTCGATTATCCCAGCGTGTTTCCAATGAACCCCTTTCCCGGAGAGGCCCAGAAATTCGCCTCGCATAAATTCACCGCGTACTAAGGCGGCGAATGGGGCTTGGGGTAGGAGGGTGAGCTGATCGCTGCGAGAAAGGTTGTCGAAATCATCATCCGTAAGGAACCCGCCGTCCTGCTCGGCTCTAAGGCTGACCAGAGTGAGTAGGATTATGGTCAGCAATTTCATGCAATCATTTGCGTCGAATGTTTAGTTTAAACTTGCCCTTTTGTTCACGTAAAATTTCAAGTTCTTGGGCAATCCCCTCGGCAACTTGTGCTGGCACTCGGGCTTCTTGAGCTGCTCGAATTGCATGGGCGCGATCGATAACGCTGTTTTGGGATTTTGTGTTAATGGAGGCTGAATTACGAGGTTTGCCTAGATTGAATTCGATAATTTTAAAGGCGTCTGCCTTAAAAGTGGCTTCTCCAAAAACCGGGCTGGCCAGCGTCACTTCACCGTCTTTCCATGCCTTGATGGTGCCGGTGACCTTAATATCATCCACCAGAGTGGCTCGGATGGCTTTAGCGCTAATGGCGGGATTCTTTAGGCGTTCTTTGGCGAAATGTAGTTGGCTGACAGTATTCAAGGGTATGGGTAATTCGGCGAATTCTGTTTTGAATTTCAAAGTGCCGTCGGTAATGCCGACGAGGTTGCCACTGAAGGAATCGTCGTTGTTGAATTTTACATAGTCTTGCTTTAGGGCCACGCTGGAGGTGGTGCCGCCACTGGGAAGGCCGCCATCCCATTTGGTGACACGCACATTACTAATCCGGGCCGGAATTGAGGAGCGGGAATGGAATGCGAACCCTTTACCAAGGGCATCCATCTCACGGCCAGAGTTATCCCGGAATGTTCCTACGAGTTTGCCGTCCACGATGACAGCCAAAGTTTTCTTAGTGGTGTCCACACACAGCGCCACATGGGAACGAAGACGGGTACGGTTCAGGCGATGACTCAAACTGGAGGGCGTCAGTCGCGAACTGCTCAGGCCGCCATTGATACGGCTGTATCGGTACACATACATGGAAGTGCTTGATATACGAATGCTGTAGCAGTTGCCGGCGCTGTAAGAGGCCAAGTTGTCGGAGAGCAGGCTGATGTACAGACTGGGTGAGCCGGATTGCCATTGGTATTCGAATTCCATTTTGACGCTCTTGGGCATGTCCTTCACCATGCGACCTACGTTAGCGCTGCTGCCGTTGCTTTGGAATCCGCCATCTTTGAAGGTCCATTTGTAGGAGCCGTTGTTTGTGTATTTCCATGATTTTTGATCCTCGGCTGTTGGGCCGGCGTAAAGGCTTTCGCCACCGATTATGCCTGGGGTAAGAGCCTGGATGGTGTGACGGTCAATGGTGAGCGCGCCGGCATACCATGTGTTGATCATGAGACCTTTATCGTCGAGCTTCTTGAGGTCGCCGGTGAGGCGGTCGCCATTGATGAGGTGTGCCACAGAGCTGTGATTCTTGGCGGTTTTCGCGTTGCGCGTGAGGGTGAGTTTTGCTAGGGCGGCGGGCTGAATGGCAATGGGTGATACCCCAGGATGTTCCCAGAGTAATTCTCCATTTTCATTGAAGCCCTTGAACGAGCCTTTGAAAACGCTGCCGTCCAGCAAGCGGACATGTTCGCCGGCGACATTGGGGGTGTTGAAAGCTGGCCTAGATATCGGTGCCGGCACGGATCGGACGGGTGGAGGTACAATCCGGATCTTTTCTGCAAAGCCAGAGATCGGCAGGTGAATGGTGATGAGGAGAATGCTCAGGGTCGTTTTCATAGTGGATTATCTTTCCAATTGTTGAAGCTCGATTTGAGGCAAAATGTTCTGGCGAAGTTGTCGGCGGACGGGGACGGGTTTAAGTCCCTGGGAAGGCGGTTGGCGGCGGGAGGTTTCGATGGGTTTGACACCAAACTCGATGCTCTGGAAAATGCTGTCCACAAAAGATGCCTCGCCGAAGTACGGGCTTTTGAGAGAGATCCTGCCGTCCTCCCACCTAACCAATTCACCACTGATGCTGCCTTGGCCGTTGCGCATCACTGCTCTGATAGTACGAGCGGGCAGTGGTTCGGTCGTGCTCTTGGCGAGGTTGACGCGTGTGATGTTTTCGAGCGGGATTGGGAGTTTGGCGAATGGTGTTTCAAACGTCATCTTGCCCTCAGCAATGCTGATCATCTTACCGCTCATGCTGTCTTCATTGGCGAAGAGAATGAAATCTTGGTCGCCCTGTTGTTCGGTCACATTGTTGCCGCCGGGGATTTTGCCGTTCCATTCCGAAAGGCCAATCTGGCTCAGGGTGACGGGGTTAGAGCTCATGGTGGTAAACATCAGCCCCTTGGATTCGTTGGGGAGTGGGTCATTTTGAGCATCGTCCCAGTGCTTAATGAATTTCTCGTTAACGAAAAGCGCGATGGAGTTTTTTTTGCGATCCACGCGGATCGAGAATCGGGCGTGATTGCCGAGTGTATTGAGGTTGATGCGAACATTGGAGCCCACGTTACGTCCATTTCCGGCCCCGTTTTTGAGTTTGTAGCGGTAGAGGTAGGCGTAGGAGGTGTTGATGCGCAGGCAGTAGGCGTTGCCGCTGCTGTATGAGTTTAAATTGTCGGTTAGGAAATTTACGTAGAGATTGAGGTAGCCCGTCCAGTGAACATTAAAATCATACCGGAGACTGGTCGGGAGATTTTCGAAATTTCTTCCCACGCGGGCTTGGCTGCGCTGGGCCTCGAAGGTTTGATCCTTAAGCTTCCAAGCGCCATTGCTGAGGTTTAGCTTTTTACTTTTCTTTTCGACTTCCTCGGCGGTTGCATCGGCTGCAAGCGCTTCAAGGTATTGGCCGTTAGAGGAATCATAAAACGTCCAGTCCCTTACGCTTTTGGGGCCTTGATACAAATCCTTCAGGGCCGTGAACCCAGGTGCGAGTGTTTTGAGGGCCGTTTGCTTGAGCTGCAATTCACCGCCGTACCAGGTGCTAAGTGTGAGTTTACCGTCGGATAAAGACTTGAGTTCGCCGGAAAGGGCATCCCCATTGGCGAGGGTGATCTGGCAATTATGATTCCGAGAATTTGCGGGCGTTTCGCGTTGGCCCAGCTGGATGTATTGCGCATGCTCGAGGGATACCCGAAGATCCGGCGTAATGTGCGGATGTTTCCAAAGAAATCCCTTTTGGGCGTCAAAACCAGCCAATTCGCCGAAATAGATCGACCCATCTTTCAGTGCCAAATGCTCTGCCTTGGAACGGCGGTTTGATTTCAGAGCCGGAATTGTGGTGGTATTGTTAGGGACAAACAACTGTTTCCCCAAAACCGGCGCCGGCGCCGGCACGGGGTCATTGACTGGCACAAAATCAAGCCAGCCCCACACGGGGAAGCCGCTGGCAACCAGCAAAACGAGGACGTGCAAGTGTCTGGAGCGGTTCATAACGCAGTTGATCCAAAAGGATTGGACGGTTTTCGTCAAGAAACCCTTGTTATTTGTCGTTTAGCCGGTCGCGTAGTTTCTCGAGCTTCGGTGAAATGACAAAGGCGCAGTAGGGAGCGGATTGGTGCTGGTTGTAATAATCGTGATGGTAGGCTTCCGCGGGGTAAAACGTTTCCAGCGGCTCAACAGTGGTCACGATCGGTTCCTCGAATTTGCCGGCGGCTTGATCCAATGCGGCTTGAGCCAGCGTGGTTTGTTCCGGGGATGCCGGCATGATCGTGGAGCGATATTGAGTGCCCACGTCATTGCCTTGGCGGTTAAGGGTCGTGGGATCGTGGGCATGGAAAAAGAACTCGAGAAGGTCGTTTAGGGAAATCGTATCGGGATCATAGGTGATTTGGATTACCTCCGCATGGCCGGTGTTGCCTGCGCATACCTCACGATAGGTGGGGTTATTCGTGTCACCACCGGCATATCCGGGTGTTACGTGAGATACACCCGCGAGTCGTTGGAATAGCGCTTCGAGGCACCAGAAGCATCCGCCGCCCACCGTGAGAGTTTCATCGGTCATGATTAACTCCCCGGTTTTACCGGTTCCAAGGACTGCAAATCTTCTGGGAGATCATCCGGGGCAAAGGTTTCCACTTGCATTTCGAGAAGGCTGATAAACGGAACACCGGGATCGTAGCCGCCACTGGAGCGATCCACCAACACGGCCAGTGCCTGCAAATCACCGCCGCACTCGCGAACAATCTGGATGGTTTCATCCGCGCGTCCGCCGCGGGTGACCACATCTTCTACGATGAGGATTTTTTCACGTGAGTCGATCTGGAATCCACGTCGCAAAACCAAGGCGTCGTTTTCCTTTTCCACAAAAATAAACCGTACTCCCAATTGGCGTGCAACTTCCTGGCCGATGACTAGGCCGCCCATAGCCGGGGCCACCACGGTGGTGATGCTGTGATTGCGCACCTTATCGGCAAGCGCCTCGCCGAGCTGCTCCACCACAGGCATTTTTTGGAGCGCCTGTGCGCATTGGAAAAATTCGCGGCTTCGCAGGCCGCTGCGCAAAATGAAATGGCCCTCCAGTAGGGCGTGGTTTTTCCGGAACACTTCCAGTACTTGCTCACGAGTCATGAGTGAACGCTAAGGGCCGTTTGAGCCCAAGGCAATCGCAAGTCATTCACGGATTCGGCTCGATTTTCACCGCGATTTACGCTTCAATCAACCGTGCCTCGGAGGGCCAAACTATTCATTGCCATTTTGCTTTTGCCTGTATGCATTGGCGTGCTGCGGGCTATGGGTGACTTGTGGCAGGGGTTTGAATTTCAAGGGGTGGTGATGGTGCCATTGGTTGCGGGCATCGCCTGCATGGGGGCCTTGTATCGATGGCTGCCCCGGCCCATGTGGGTGTATGTGTTGGGTCACGAATTCACCCATGCGCTGGCAACCATGGCCTGTGGCGGGCGAGTGAAGGGCATGAAGGTCACCGGCGAGGGCGGGCATGTGTATGTTACCAAGGATAATTTTTTTGTCACATTAGCCCCGTATTTTGTGCCGCTGTATGCCGTATTGGTGTTCGCGTTATTCGCCTTGGGACGGATGTTTTGGGGGTGGAACACCCCGTGGGCTTGGGGAGTTTTTCATTGGGCGTTGGGCTTGGCGTATGCTTTTCATGTGTTGTTAACCGTGGAAATACTGCGCACACGCCAACCGGATATTACTTCGCAGGGCCGCTGTTTTTCAGGAGTTATCATATTGCTGGGGAATACGCTAATTCTGATGGCAGGCTGGTCGTTGGTGATGGGTGAACCGGGTTTGATGGAGGTGGGGCGAGAGGTTGCCAGTGGAGTGGGCCGGACGTTTCAGGATATGGGTGGCTGGGCGCAACGCGGGGTGGCGGCCATTAATTCAGCCTTGAAATAGCCCCCTCCATCATGCGAAATGCACACACAAAATGACACTGAGTGAAATTGTCCAGGCCGAGCATATCGTGCCGGACCTTCAAGCCACGGATCGTTGGGAGGCGATCGACGAATTGATAGGCCAGCTGGTGAGCAGCGGCTCGATCAAGGAAGAGGATCGCGAGGCCATTACCGAGGTCGTCAAGAAGCGGGAAAATTCCATGAGCACCGGCATCGGTTTTGGGATCGGTATCCCTCATGCCGCCACGGATGTGATCGGGGATGTTGTCGGCGCGCTGGGTCGCTCCAAGGCCGGCATTGATTTTGAGGCGCTGGACAATCAGCCAGTCAATTTGGTGGTGTTGTTTCTCGTACCGCAAGGTCAGTTTCAAAAGCATCTTCATACATTGGCCAACATCGCCAAGTTGCTGCATAACCGCGAGTTTCGTGATTCACTGGATAACGCCGAAGATGCGGCGGCCATTCAACAGATCATCAGCCAACCGGCCGAGTAATCGCTGTGATCCAGGCCGAGATCGAGCAACGCCTTCGGGAAGCAACGCTGGCGCATTTGCCGGATGCAGATCCTTCCCGCGTTTTGGTGCGTCCGTGTGCAGATCCACAGCACGGCGATTACCAAAGCAATGCGCTCATGGGTTTGGCTAAGCAGCGGAAGATGAATCCGCGTCAGCTTGCCGAACAGGTGGTGGAAACTCTGGATGTGGCCGATTGGTGTGAGCCGGTGGAAATCGCCGGTCCCGGTTTCTTGAATTTTCGATTGAAGCCCGATGCCCTCCAGCAATCATTGCAGGCGGCTCTCGGCTCAGAGTGTCCGTTTGTCTTCCCAGCGAAATCACCCCGGACGGTGGTGGTGGATTTCAGCTCGCCCAATGTCGCCAAACCGATGCATGTGGGGCATATCCGATCGACTATTTTGGGGGACACCTTGGCACGTGTGCTGCGAATGCTTGGGCATCGAGTGGTGACCGATAATCACATCGGTGATTGGGGCACTCAGTTTGGCATGCTGTTGCTCGGTTGGAAAACGGAGTTGAACGAAGCGGCCTTGAAGCAGGATCCGATCGCCGAACTAGAGCGGCTCTACAAAGCCATCAATGCCGATGAATCGCGCCGAGACGAGGCGCGGGCCGAGCTGGTGAAACTGCAATCGGGTGACGAGGAGAATCTCGCGATTTGGCAACGCATGATTGCGCTTTCTCAGGAACAATTTGACCACGTATACGGCCGGCTTGGGGTGACATTTGACGAGACGTTGGGCGAAAGTTTTTACAACCCGCAATTGCCCGGGCTGGTTGAGGAGTTGCAAGGGAAGGGGATTGCCGAGCTGAGTGAAGGGGCGATGGTGGTGCGATTCCCCGGTGATAAACAATTGGCAGATAAGCCGGCGATTGTACGCAAGCGTGATGGGGCCGCGAATTATACCACCACGGATCTCGCCACCCTGCGTTATCGCATGGAGACGTGGTCGCCTACGGATATCGTTTATGTGACCGACGGCCGACAACAGCTGCATTTTCAGCAGCTCTTCAATATTTTTGGCCGTTGGCAGGAATCAGCTTCAGCCAAGGTGGAGCATGTTTGGTTTGGGTCCATTCTTGGGCCGGATGGGAAACCCTTCAAGACGCGCAGTGGGGAAACCGTGCGTTTGGCTGATCTGCTCGATGAAGCGGAGGAACGGGCGCTTGCGGTGGTGAGTGAAAAAAATCCGGATCTTCCAGATGCTGAACGGCGTGAGATTGCTAGGGTGGTCGGTTTGGGGGCCTTGAAATATGCCGATCTCTCAAACAACCGGCAGAGTGATTACATTTTTGATTGGGACAAAATGCTCGCATTGCAGGGCAACACCGCGCCGTACCTCCAATATGCCTACACGCGCGTGCGCAGCATTTTCCGTAAAGTGGATTCGCCGGACTTTACGAAGGTGGAGTTGCAACTCAAGGCGCCTGAGGAATTGGCCTTGGCCAAGCACTTGATGAATTTTGGGCAGACACTGGAAATGGTGGCTCAAGATTATCGGCCCAACTTTTTGTGCAATTACCTGTTCGAACTGGCGGGGCATTTCAGCCGTTTCTATGAAGCCTGTCCGGTCCTCAAGGCAGAAGCTGCTGAACGGGACAGTCGCTTGGCTTTGTGCGAATTGTCAGCGCGAGTACTAAGTTCCGGGCTGGATGCGCTGGGCATCGAGGTTACTGAAGTAATGTAAGAAGATGCCGGAACAAGGCGCGCTCGTCGGCGCAATGTTTTGTCTCTTTAGCGACTAAACCGAAGCCCTCACCGTATGCTGGGCCGTTCATGACGCAGGCGTCTGTTCGACAGGTTTTTATCTGCTCCAATCCCTTGTTGACCACTTGCTTGGGGCGGCCTGTCACTTCGTATTTCCAACCCACCAGAAAGGCCTCAGGATGCCATCGACGCAGTTGGCGGATAATCTTTGGGGTGGGCTTGAGAGTTAATGTGAGGCTTTCAGCGCTGGGAATTTTGCCTCGGCGAGGCCGGGCGACGGTGAAATCGGAGACGGCTGCTACATGGAAAATCGCTTTCACATTCAGTGTGGCCGCTTCTTTCATTTGCTGTTGCAGTGAGCGCGTGGTGTTGAAGCGAAGGATGCGAACCTTTCGGCTGCGCGGATTGTGCAGTGCGGTTTCGGAAAGTAGCAATGTGACGCGGTGGCCGGCCCGTGCCAGAGCATCGGCCAAGGCACAGCCCAGCCGGCCGGTGGAGTGGTTGGTTAACCGGCGCACTCCATCGATCGGCTCGTAAGTTGCGCCGGCGGTGACCAAACAGTGCATGCGGCAGAGTGGACAACTCCACCGGTTCAATGCAAGCTCCGCGCATGAGCAAAATTGTCGGCATTGATTTGGGGACCACCCATTCGGCCATCGCCGTGGTGGAGGCGGGGATGCCCGGAATTCTTGCCGACGCGGAAGGTCGAAGATTGCTGCCTTCCGTGGTGCATTTCCCGGCGAATGGTGAACCGGTGGTGGGTGTTGCCGCCAAGCGGATTCAAACGGTGGAGCCAGAGCGGACAGTTTCATCGGCTAAACGGTTTATGGGACGATTCGAAAATTCCTTGGTAAAAGGCGAGGCCGCCTCACCGGTGGAGGTTTCGGCGTTGATCCTCAAGGAAATTCGGTCTCAAGCGGAGGCGGCTTTGGGCGAATCGGTGGATCGTGCTGTCATTACTGTGCCGGCTTATTTCAATGACGCCCAACGTCAGGCCACCAAGCTGGCGGGGGAACAGGCCGGTTGGAAGGTGGAGCGGATTATTAATGAACCCACGGCCGCGGCCTTGGCGTGTGGTCTTCAGGGCTCGCCGGAGGGGGATCAGGTGGCGGTGTACGATTTGGGCGGCGGCACATTTGATCTGTCGATTCTCGAGCTTCGTGAAGGCGTGTTTCAAGTGCTGGCCACACACGGCAACACGGCATTGGGTGGTGATGATGTGGATGCAGCGATTGCGGAATGGCTGGAGACGAAAGTCGAAGGTGAGCTCGATGCCATAGGCAAGGCGCGCATTCGTGGAGCGGCCGAGCAAGCGAAAATTGCTTTGTCCAGTTCTGATGAATACCGAATTCAGCTTCCGTTTCTGAAACCGGATTTCAGTTTGGAAGTGAACTTCAGCCGGGCTGATTTGGAGTCGCTGGCGCGGCCGGTCCTTGAACAAACCAAAACACACTGTCGTCAGGCCTTGGCGGATGCCGGCATGAAGTCGACGGATTTATCGCAGGTGATCTTAGTGGGCGGGCAGACTCGGATGCCTCTGGTGCGGCGGCTAGTTGCGGAGTGGTTTGACTGCGCAGAGTACGAGGAGGTGCGAGGGGATGTGCGTTTGGGTGATGCCTTTCATTCGGCCGATGGGCCCGTGTTGAATACCGGGGTGAATCCCGATGAGGCTGTGGCGTTGGGGGCGTCCATTCAGGGGGCGATTTTGTCTGGGGAAATGACGTCGACTTTGCTTTTGGACGTGACGCCTTTGTCCTTGGGGGTGGAAACATTTGGCGGTTTGATGAATGTGATTATCCCCCGCAACACCACGATCCCGGCCAAGGCGGGTGAAATGTTTACCAATGCAGTAGATGGCCAACGGGCGATGCTGGTGCATGTCCTGCAGGGGGAACGCGAGCGGGCGGCCGATAACTGGAGCTTGGGGCGGTTTGAATTGGAATTTGAATCCGCGCCACGCGGGGGCGCCCGTGTAGGGGTACAGTTTGAAATTGATGCAGACGGCATTTTGCAAGTGCTCGCTCGGGATACGACCACTGGACGTGAGAAGATTGTGCCCATTCAATCGGCCGTGGACGTGAGTGATGATCGCGTCCAGGAAATGGTTGAGGAATCGGTGGAGCATGCCTTTGAGGATATGGACGCGCGACGCTGGGTGGAGGCGGCGCTTAAGGCAGGCGACGCGGTCAAGGCGGCGCGCGATGGGCTCGAGGCGTTTCGTGATGAGCTGGGCAATGCACAGATCATCGACGAGGCCATTGCGGCTGTGGAGGGTTTGCTGCAGTCAGCGGATAATGATCAGGGCGATTTGCCGGCGCTCAAGGCAGCCGTGGCGCGGTTGGATCAGGTGACCCTGCCTTTGGCGGATCTCATAATGGATCGCGCCATGGAAGCGATGCTGCGTAAGCAAGGGGTGCTGGATTAATTCTCCGCTGCCGCGGGATCCAGGTTCTCGAACGGCGTATTGAGATTCTTCTCATCCTTGCCGGAGGAATTCTCTGCTGAATCGTCGTCGTGCGGTTCTTCCTCAAGATCTTTTAGCTTCGATTTCTCATGAGGATTTTCAGCGCGTTGATTAGCCGGGAGCGGGTTGACCAGTGCGTCAATGCCACGGCCGGCAAGGCGTGGGGCAACGTCTGATTTACCCCAAGGTTTTAGGGCATTGATGAATCGTTTGACCGTGTCGAATCCAATATCCTTGTGGGCATTTTCCCGTCCGCGGAATCTAAGGTGGATTTTCACCTTCATGTCCTGACACAGGAAGTTGGTGGCGTGAGCCAGCTTGAAATCGAAGTCGTGCTGTTCGCAGCGGGGGCGGAGTTGGACCTCTTTGACCTTGCCGACTTGCGCGCTCTTCTTGTTTTCCTTTTTCTTCTTGGATTCCTCGTACTGGTATTTTCCGAAATCACAAATACGACATACCGGCGGACGGGCGTTTGGCGAGATTTCCACCAGATCGAAGCCGGCTCGTTTGGCCAAAGCCAGTGCCTCCTCAGTTTTCATGACGCCCACCTGTTGGCCTTCGGCATCCACTACACGTACCTCTCGGACGCGGATGCGTTCGTTGACCCGGGTGCGGGGTTCCCAGCGTCGTCCTCTGCCCTTACCACGCGGACGACTCAAAGCAGTTCCTGAATTTGTTGAATGGCCATATCTCGGTACCGACGCAATGTGCGTACGGAATTTATGTATTTGAGCGTAAACTTCTCAAGAGGCAAGGAAATCTTTGATATGTCCCGCGCTTTTTCATGGCCAACACGCAGGGTAATCGGTACTTTCCCGCCCCGGTTATGGCTACCTTGAAACCATTTGCCGCCCTGCGGCCCAAACCTGAGCTTGCAGCCCAGATCTGTGAGCTGCCTTACGACGTTATGAGCAGTGGGGAAGCGCGCGAAATTGCCGCAGGTAATCCCTATAGTTTTTTGCACGTTAGCAAGCCCGAGATTGATCTCGAACCGGGGGTGGACGTGTATTCCGAGGCGGTGTATGCGAAGGGGGCGGAAAATTTCCAGCTACTTCAAGAGCAGGGCGCCCTCGTGCAGGACTCCCAGCCGGGATTTTACCTGTACCGCCAGATCATGGATGGCCATGCCCAAGTAGGCTTGGTGGCGGCAGCGAGTTGCGCGGAATACGATGCAGAAATAATTAAGAAACATGAGCTAACCCGGCCAGCCAAGGAAGACGATCGGGTTCGTCATATTGAGGCGTTGGATTCCCAAACCGGCCCGGTGTTCCTCACTTATCGAGCCGATGCCGAGGTGGATGCCTTTTTTGAACGAGTGATCGCCAAGGAGCCGGATATTGATTTCACGGCGGAAGATGGTGTGCAGCACACGGCTTGGAATGTGTTCGATGCTGAAGACATTGCTTTTTTGCAGGCAAAGTTTGAGGCAATTGATTTTCTGTACATTGCCGATGGACATCACCGAAGTGCGGCGGCCTCTCGTGTGAACGCCTCCCGATCCGGCGCGGGGCAAAGCGGATTTTTCCTAACGGTGACATTTCCTCATAACCAAATGAAAATCCTCGCCTACAACCGGGCAGTGAAGGATTTAAATAGTTTGGACGCGGAAATGTTTCTGGAGCGGCTGGAAACGGTTTTTGAAATCACCGAAGGCGGCGCCGGCGATTGTGGCGCAAAAAATGAACTGGGCTTGTACTTGAAAGGCACCTGGCGACGGCTTGTGTTTAAACCGGAATTTGCCAAAGCCGACACGCCCATGGATGAGCTGGATGTGGCGTTGCTCCAGAACCATGTCTTGAGCCCCATGCTTGCGATTGATGATCCGCGCACCAGTGACCGGATTGATTTCATTGGCGGAATCCGTGGCACCGCGGAGCTGGAGAGGCTTGTGGATGGTGGTGACTACGCCTGCGCATTTTCGATGTACCCCACCAGCATTGAGGATTTGATGGCGATTGCGGATGCGGGGGGTATCATGCCGCCCAAAAGCACATGGTTTGAGCCAAAGTTGCGCGACGCCATGTTTTGTCACATGATTTAATTTTATCCGATGAAAATTGTACTCGCATATTCCGGTGGGCTGGATACTTCGGTGTTGCTCACGTGGTTAAAGGAAAAATACAACGCCGAAATGATCGCCTTCTGTGCGGACGTGGGTCAGGAGGAGGAATTGCGAGGGCTGGATAAAAAAGCCAAACGCACCGGAGCCTCCAAAATGTTTATTGATGATCTTCAGGAGGAGTTTGCCGCAGATTTTATTTATCCCATAATGCAGGCCGGGGCGATCTACGAAGATCAATATTATCTCGGTACGAGCATTGCGCGACCCTTGATTGCCAAGCGCATGGTGGAGATTGCCCGCAAAGAAAAAGCCCATGCCATCGCCCACGGGGCGACAGGCAAGGGAAATGATCAGGTACGTTTTGAGCTGACGGCTGCATCACTGGCACCTGAAATTGATATTATTGCCCCGTGGCGGATGGCGGAATTTCGCGAGCAATTCCCCGGGCGTAAAGAGATGATTGATTACTGTCGGAAACACAAGGTGGACGTCGAGGCGAGCGCCAGTAAGCCGTATTCAATGGATCGCAATCTTCTGCACATTTCATATGAGGCGGGGATTCTGGAGGACACGTGGTTTGATGCCTTTGCGCCAAAGAACAAGGAGATGTTCAAGTTGTCGGTTGCGCCCGAGGATGCGCCGGATAAACCCGAGTATGTGAATCTCGAGTTTGATAAGGGAAACTGTATCGCTGTGAACGGCAAGGCTCTGCATCCACTTGGGGTGATGCGGAAGCTCAATAAGCTGGGCGGCAAGCACGGCATTGGCCGTGTGGACATCGTGGAAAACCGGTTTGTGGGCATGAAGAGTCGCGGAGTATACGAAACACCGGGTGGTACCATTTTGCATTTTGCGCATCGGCAGATGGAATCCATCACCATGGATCGCGAGGTGATGCACATTCGGGATTCGTTGATCCCGAAATATTCCGAGCTGGTATACAACGGCTTTTGGTATGCACCGGAACGCGAAGCATTGCAGGCGTTGGTGAGTGAAACCCAAAAGACAGTTTCCGGCACGGTTCGTTTAAAGCTCTACAAGGGCGGTCTTTACACCGCGGGCCGTAAGTCGAAGCTTAGCCTGTACAATCCGGATATCGCAACGATGGAGGCGGATCCAACCGAAGCGTATAATCAGGATGACGCCACCGGTTTCATTAACCTAAATGCGTTGCGCCTGAAGGTGCGTTCCAAAGTTCAGGGTGTGAAGACCCGAGTGAAAAAGCGTTAACGCTCGGCGGGCAGTTTTACCTGCGCGTGAATATTGGTGATGCCCGCCGTACTGGCGGCATCTCGAACGCCCACGACTTCACCAAACGGAGCCTTTTCGTCGGCTTGAATATTCAGATTCACATGCGGGTTTCTTTGGGCGCGTTCCTGCAGAAGAGTGCTTAATTCCGTAAGTGTCACAGTGCGATTGTTCAAGCGCAGATGTGGGGCTTCCTGTCGGATTTGAATTGTTAGGGGCTCATCGGTTTCCGTGATGGCACTGCCTGCATGCTGGGAGGCGGGCAGGTTCAAATCCAGCGCCGGCACGCGTTCCTTAAAAGTTGTACTCACCACGAGGAAGATCAGCACCACCATCAGGACATCGATCAGAGACACGATAATCACGGATGGCGCAGACCGTTTTTTGTTGGCGCGAAATTGCATGGGGTGGGCTGAGCTAAGTGTTGCGGCGGTATTGGCTGCGCAGGAACTCGTCGCAAAGATTTTCCATTTCAATGGAAAGCGTTTCGACCTTGCGATTGTAATAACTCCAGCCAACCAATGACGGGATGGCGACCACCAAGCCGAGCAGGGTGGCCTTGAGTGCTATAGAGATGCCTTCAGAGAAGAGGGCGGTTTGCTCGCCGGAAGCCTCCACACCCATTCCCTGGAAGAGCGTGATGAGCCCAAATATGGTGCCCACCAAACCAAGTAACGGAGCTACGCCGGTTACGATTTCCAGCACGACAATGCCGCGCTCAAGCTTTGCCACTTCAGCTCGGGCACGGGTTTGGATGAGTTCGATGTTTTCTTCCCGTGGCAAATGCAAATGATCGATGGCGCAACTCAATAGTCGTCCATAGGGCGAGGGTAATTGATTGCTGGTCGTCCGAAGCGCCAACAATTCTTCTTGGGTTTGACAGACGCTCTGGGCCTCGACCAATCGACCGGGGATGACCGCTTCGCGTCTCAGCGCTATGCCGCGTTCAACAATCAAAAACAGGCTGACTAATGAGGTCGCGATGAGTACGCCGATAATCGTGGTTTTCATCGCGGACTGCGGCGGCTCTTGTAGAGCGGGTTCGGAATCCGCGGCGTCAAGTGAGTGTGGGGACAGGCTGGTGAAGAGAATCAACAGGCAAACAGAAAACAACTTCATCGGACAAGATAATTGAATGTAATGCGGCAGCGCCGCGGGCCGGGGCCAAGCTGGGTGCGCATCTCATTGCTCCAAGGTTCGAAGGGAGCCGGTTTTTCGATGGCTTCCCGGCAGAAAAATTGCAGGATAGAGGCTGCGCGCGTGTCGTGGATTTGGACGTTATCAATCCGGCCATCGGCATGGAGATTGAAATCCACCTTGACCGTGCTGGCGACCCAGGAGCGGTCTTTAATCTGATTGCGCCAGGCGATGCTAATCGCGGCGAAGAAGCGGGCATCGTAATCGCCATAACCAGTCAGCCGAACATCCAACGCAGGCGCACCCGTGCGGGCGGTGCCGGCATTATCCGTTTTCATATTGCGACTGCCGAGGCCGGATTTAGCCTGCTGAAGCGTTGGTGCTTTTGGGCCGTCCTGAAATGTCGGAAGCAAGCCGGCCGTACCGCTGGGTTTGGTCGGTGCTGGTAATTGATTGTTGGGGTGGTTGGCAGTCGCCTTTTGGAGTCCTTGCTTTGGGAGATTTGCGGGCGGGCGTGGTGATGCCGGAGTAATCGGGGTGATTGGGATCGGCTTGGTGTGACTGCCGCTGCTTGGACTGGGGGCTGGAGTTTGCGGCCTTGGTTGGCTGGGTTTGCCGGCGCTTGGCTGTGAGGCTGGTTGCGGCTTGGTTTGCAGCGAGGTGGGGTTAGGGACATTGATGGTGCCCGGGGAGGTGGTTGTCTCGCCGTTTAGTTTGGGCTTGTTGTCGGGCGTGGTCGCTGGCTCCGGCTGGGCGGCTTGTGAGTTTTTGTTGGAATAAAACGGCGTTTCCTTTTTGGGCGTTTCCGGGGTGGCTGCTTCAGAGGGAACCGGAACAAAGATGTTTGGTTTTTGGGGTGGCTCCTCTGGGGCAAGAGTAGGTGGCGGTTGGCTGAGATCGAGGGTGACCAATTGGTATTCTTTCTTTGGGGCAGTAGGGAAAGAGACGGTTTTCAACCAACCACCCCAGAGCACCCCGGCGGCGACGGTGGCATGAATCACCAGTGTCGTGATCAACGCGGCCGTGATGGCGTGCGATTGATGTTCCTGGGGGGGATTCATGGGGTGAGATTCTGGTAGTCGTGGGCCGGCGGCAATGCTTACTTGTTAAGACTGCTCCCAACCTATGGGTGTTCCGGTTATATACTGAATAATGCCGCCGAGGTCGAGATTGGATTGAACGGGCGGCCGCTTTCAGGTAAGGGCTGCGTATGGACGATGCGGCGCATGGATTGCGGGTGAACTTGGATCAACTGGTTTATCAGGATGGGGTGCTCACGCCGCCGGACACGCCGCATTGTTTTGCCTATTACATCACTATTCTAAACGAAGGACAGGAAACAGTCACCGTGCGGGGGCGTAAATGGGTGGTTACTGAGAGTAATGGCGAGGTGATCGCGGTAGAGGGGGACGGCGTGGTTGGGGAGTTTCCAGCCCTCGAGCCGGGCGAACATTTCAGCTACAACAGCTATCACATGATCCGCTCATCACGTGCCATTGCGCAGGGGAGTTATTTGGGGATCACGGCCAATGGTGAGCCGGTGGTGGTCGGTATTCCGTCCTTTGAATTGGTGGTTCCGGGAACGGGCGAGGTGGGTTACTGCTAGGTTAACCCTAGCGCGCGCGATAGATAATGCGTGCCTTGGAAAGATCGTAGGGAGACATCTCCACCTTCACCGTGTCGCCTTCAGCAATGCGGATCCAGTTCTTTCGCATCTTGCCCGAAATATGCGCCAGCACTTCATGTCCGTTGGGTAGCTTGACCTTAAACATGGTTCCGGGCATCACCTGCGAGATGGTGCCTTCTAATTGTATGGGCTCTTCCTTTGGCATCGGGAAAGGGCGCACCTTGCCCGCGCGGCAATGGGTTGGCAAGTGCAAAGGGCACAAAAAAGCCCCGTTTTGGGGCATGTGAATTGATGAGAGTGATTGCTGGATTATTCAGCCAGCAGTTTCTCCACCTTGGCATCGAGTCCGCTGCGGGCTTTCATGTCCACCAGGTTGCCATCCTTATCTACCAACCACATGGCGGGGATGCCTTGGATGCCGTACATGACGGCGAACTCATTCTTCCAGCCCAATCCATCAAAGTGCTGCGGCCAAGGCATGTCGTTCTCCTTCACAAAATCAGTGAGTTTATCTTTCGATTGATCGAGTGAAACGCCAACAATTTCAAATCCTTTTTCGTGATATTTGGCGTAGGTCTTCTTCACGTTGGGTAATTCAGCGATGCAGGGACCACACCAAGTGGCCCAGAAGTCGATCAACACAACCTTGCCCTTGAGCTTGCCTAGATCGACCTGGCGTCCGTCCACAGCTTTGAAGGCCATTTTGACGGGCTTGCCCAAGGCATCCATTTTCTTGAGCTTGCCGGCAGCTGCGCTGGCCATTTGGGCCGGGCCGTTTTCGATGACGCGTTTGAGGAAATCCTTGGCCTTTTCGGGCTCCGCGGAATCAGCCATGCGCATCAAGACGGCGTTGGCGCCGGAATCTTTGGGGTCTTTCTTGAGAATTCCGAGGATGCCTTTCTCGGCCTTTTCGGCGAGCATTTTGGCGAGCTTCTTGTCTTCCACCAGTGTGCTGGCTTCGGACAGCATCATCAGCGGCCGGGCATCCGTTGGAAATTCCTTGGCCAATTCTTGGGCGCCTTCGGCGTATTCTTGGAAAGCCTTGGCTCGGTCTTCAGCGATGAGGCCGCGGACTTTACCGATGAGTTCTTTCGCTGCATCGTCGAATTCCCGTTTGGCCGGCTTGTCTTCGGCACGGAGGGAAGCAGTAAGGATAAACGCAGCAATTAGCGAAAGCTGCACAATGGAGTGAAGTGTGTTCTTCATAAAAAACTCGGAGGTACAGGTCAGCCTAAGGTGATTTGATGGGTTGGCGAGCTTTTTTCGGCGGTTAATTAACCCAAATCCTTGAGGGTTTTGAGTTCGTCGCCTTTTAAGTGAAGGGTTTGCGTCGGGAAAGCAAACTCCAGGCCCATCTCGGTTAGTTTATCCATGATCTTGAAATTCACACGCTCGCGAGTCTCCAGATATTCCTTCCAGACTGTGCTAGTGCTGAAATAATACAGGAAGACATCCAAAGAGCTCGGGCCGAAGTCCGTGAACTGCACGAGTTTGTAGTCCTGATCCACGCCTTCATCCTCACCGAGGATGGTTTCAATGGCCTTTAGCGCTTCGCGCATTTGGTCAGGCGTGGTGTCGTACGTGAGGCCGAGGGTCATCTTAATACGCCTTTTCGGCATACGGGACCAGTTTTTGATGGTTTCACTGGCTAACTTACCGTTGGGGACAGTCATTAGTGTCTTATCGAACATCCGGATTTTGGTGGAACGAAAACCGATTTCCTCGACATCCCCATCAATGGAGCCACCTACTGTAATCCAATCGCCCACCTTGTAGGGGCGGTCAGTCAGGATGTTGATCGTGCCCACAAGGTTGGCTACTGAATCCTGCGAGCCCATGGAGAAGGCCAAGCCCAGTACGCCGCCCAAAGCCACAAGGCCGGTGATGTTCACACCAATGGTCGCCAGAACGGTGAGTGTGCCGATAATAACAACCACAATCCGCAAGGCTCGACGGATAAGCGGGGTGAATTGGCCGCGTAATCCTTCATCGGCCTTGGCCATTAATTCGTCCAAATAATGTGCGGCTACATCCACCAAGCGATATATCAGCCAAATGATCGTGAACCCAAGGAAGATGGTGTAGCTCTTGCCGATCAGCTCGGTCGGGAAACGTTCTAAATTGAAGATTAGGAGAAACGCCGCCAAGTGAACGGCACCGATCATGACAAACGTGTTGATCGGCTTAATGATTGCCTCAAACAGTTGATCGTCCCATTCCGCCTCGGTTTGCTGCACGAATTTCTCGATACGCGTTTGGAGGAATTTGAGGGCGATACGCTTGATAATTAGACCCGCCAGAATCACG
>Ga0208624_1000404_pt1 | contig 22628 bp, 15 predicted proteins | sample Knorr_S23_td_DCM_FD_185607 | JGI IMG/M metagenome (GOLD analysis project Ga0208624, IMG submission 185607) | Marine microbial communities from Southern Atlantic Ocean transect - Knorr_S23_td_DCM_ad_71m_LV_A (SPAdes) (version 2) | ecosystem: Environmental > Aquatic > Marine > Oceanic | place...
TTTCCAAGCGCGTGCGTGAATTGACCAAAATGGTCAGCTGGTAAACAGTTGCCTTCGGTCATACCCTTTGCCAGAATAGCCACCTTCAAACGCGGGTGTCGTACAATGGTAGTACGTGAGCTTCCCAAGCTTGAGACGTGGGTTCGATTCCCATCACCCGCTCCAGTTTCACAATTGGAATCCGTGAGTTTTTGAGTTTCCCATAATTAGTTCAGAGGTGGCTCACTGAAGCTTTGAGAACCATTGCTTTGCTTCCTTGATCCAAATGTCTTTTGGCTCGGCAGCTACGGGTGCTGTTTTTCCTTTTACCTTGTAAGATGACACCTCATCGCCCGCGATTAATTCCAAGGCATGTAATGCTTCACCCCTTACGTTTTGAGTTTGGATCAGCTTCTGTCTGAACCAAAGACTATACTTACCCGGATTATCCAAGGCCTTGACGAGGACAGGAATTGATGAGTCTTCAGGGAATTTTTCCAGAAACTCACAACACCTTACTGTTGTGAAAAACATATAATTTTCGGTATCACGTTTCAGTAGTTTGGAGAAAAATTTCTGGATTGGTGCGCACTCTTTTTTAGTACCGTAATTGTCGAGTAAAAGGTCAAGTACAGTAGGGTACACATTTTTGCTGGAGAACCCGTTCGAAGGGTTAAAGTCATAGTTCTTCCAAATCAATAGATCATCACTCTCAAGAATAAGAAGAAGTTGTTCTAAGACTTTTTTCTTAGGTAAACTGAAAAGTTTTTTTCTCTTTCCTCCTCGCTCCAATTATTCCCGGTTTTATGATACGCTTCGATAAGTTTCAGAATTTTTTCATCAGGCTTCAAACCTGCTAATACGCTAGCCTGAGGCCCTCGCTCAATCAATGGCCCAGCAATGAGTGTTCGCTTATCTGCTGTAGCCCCTTCGTCATCCTTGAGCTGCACTGCCGGGGCGCAACACCCTCCGAGCATTACAATCAATAGTGATAATATAAAATTTTTCATTTCTTGTTAGACGATAATTAAAAAACATTCTCCTAATGATTCAGAAAAGCTCAGAGGACCCTCATCTCAATCCCTTTGTCCTCTTCAATTCTTGCATAATAACACTGAGATTGATCTGTCAGAAGGCTTTGGAATACCAAAGGATCCATTGATGATGAGTGTGACATGGGTTCCGATTCTCATCACCCGCTCCACCTTCAAGCGCACTAAGTGCGGCGATGCTCTATCGTTTGGTGAAGCTCTCTGCCGAAACAATCGCCAGCAGAATGTCTCGCAGTCTGAAGTCATTCTTGGCGGACTGCCCATAGAGCTGGTTGATATTCTTGCGGTCGCTAAATGTGAGCTCGCGCGCCATGGCATAGGAGAGAATGTTTTCGATGAATGCTCTCGAGAATCTTTCCTTATCTTCCATCAGGATTTTCTTCAGGCCTTGAGGCCCCTCGAAGGCTCTACCGTCCATGTGGGCCGTTCTCGTGTCGACGGGAAAACGTTGGCCCTTATTTTTGTTGGCGGTGTAGTTGCTCACGTCTGTGTACTGGTCTCGCCAGCGTCCCATGACATCAAAATTTTCCAGTGCGATTCCGAGGGGATCCATCTTCTTGTGGCACATATTACAACTGGCACTCTCTCTGTGTGCATCAATTGTTTCTTTAATAGTCTTGGTTTTCGTGGGGGGACTCAGTGCCGAGATCTCCAAGTCTTCGGGTGTCTCAAGAGGATCTCCGTAAAAACTCTTCAATACCCAGGCACCACGATAAAACGGGTTGGTGTATTCTCCATTGTTGGTTGTCATCAGCATGAATCCCGCCTGTGAGAGCAGGCCTCCTCGATATTGTTCCTGATCGCCTAGCTTCACTTTGGTGAACTTGGAGGTGATTTGCTTGGGACGGTAATCCTTTGGCGATATCTTGCTTGCCCCCGGTCGCTTGCCCGGTTTTGCAACCGGATGGCCGTGGATTCGATAGACATAGTTGAGCTCCGGCGTGATCATCACGAAATCAGAGTCGATGAAATTCTCTAAGCCCAGATTGCTCGAAAGAACCTCTTTAAAAAATGCAACCGGTTCCTTGCTGATTTGATCACGTACAAGGTCAAATTCATCCACTGTGAAAATGCTCAGGTCAGGTTCGATGATCTTCAGCTTTTCCAGATCAAGCCACTGATAAACGAAGTCGTTGATAAACCGGTCTGCTCTAGGATCCTGAAGCATTCGGAGCGCCTGCTCTTGGCGGACCTTTGGGCTCTTTAGCTTCCCCTGTTTTGCCAATGCAAAAAGTGTGTCGTCAGGCAAAGTATTCCATAGGAAATAGGACAAACGTGCTGCAATTGCGAAATCATCCAACGGCCCGGATTCACCTTCTTTCTTAAAGATGAACTTCGGAGAACATAACATTCCGCGAATGCCTGCCTGTAGGCCGGAGTAAATGCTGTGGCCCTGAGCGAACTCTTTCTTTGCATGCTTATAGAATGGCTCCAACTCGGCGTCAGAAACGGGGCGGCGAAACAGTTTCTCTGCAACCCTCTTCAAGATGTTCTGGCATGCTTCATAGCTAGCCGATGCATCGATGTCTTTACAGTACGTGTTGTAAAAGTGCGTCTTTGGGGGCCATGATTCGTACACAGGCCCCGAAATGGTCGCTGTTTCGATACAGAACATACGCTGAGAACCACCTCCATTTACGGAATTGCATCTTAGAACGATCGTGTCTGTCGGGGATAGTTGCGTAATGAAACCTTCACTAAGATCGAATTCCTTCCAACCCGCATTTTTGGGGACTGCATTCACAATGCTTTGTCCGACTCCAGAATTTTTTCGCAGGACAAAGCTCATAGAATGATTGATTTGAGGTGTGTTGTTCGAATCCACCTCAGTGATGTCGGTGACAGCAGGCAACCTTTCTTGAGCACGGTTTCCTGGAACAAATTTAGCCTGGATAGAGAACCCTTTGGGGACTACTCGATATAAACCACTCGTTTTGACCGATGGATTGATTTTGATTTGGATGGACTGAGATGCAAAAACCAGAGGTCGCGACGCTTGGGCCAGCGACGGCGCAAACCCATGAGTGTTGTCCTTGTGGCTATGTGTATCGATGTCGGTGTTTTTAGTGGAGTAGACTACTTCACGTGGAGCAGGTTTGTCGCTGACGACACTCTCAGCAATCCGGTTGGCCACGTTGAAGTAGGACTCCATATCAACGAGCGACAGATGCAGGTTATCGGCATTGTTATCAAAGCCAGCGTCAATGTTGTCCATCGGTAGCTGGTCGAGCAGTGAGAAGTCGGTGCCAAAGACATCATTGATCGTGTTCTGGTACTCCACCCGACTCAATCGCTTGAGCATGCCTGGCTTCTGTTTTTCGGTGAGTACGTGCAGTTGCCTTCCCAGCACCCTCTGTAGGGCTTTTACCTGATCATTTTTTGGAAATCTCTTCGCATCCTCTGGCGGCATTTCCCCAAGTTCGATCGCCTCATAGATCTCATCAAGCAGACTGAGGTCGTTCCATTGCTGCTCGCCAAACTGGTGAAGACGCAACCCCCCTTTACTCTTTTCCTCACCGTGACAGGAAATGCAGTAGGTATTGAAGAACTGCTGTGATTGTCCCCGGTCATCTGCAAAACAGTCAGGGACTCGGGCGCCATCAAGTAGCAGCAGCAGGGCTGCAATCTTTGTGAATCTGAAATTCAACATGATCCTACAAATTGATGGACTTCTTGCTGTTCCCGAACCGTTCTCGTTCGATGCCGAATTTCTGAAGGATCGAGAGATAGATATCGCAAGTTGTCTCACCATTTCGGATGACATGGCTCCCATGATTTGAGAGTTGCCCGCCCCCGACGTATACCGGGATTTCATTACCGTTATGTGGGCCCATTTTCTGGCTTACGCTGTTGTTGCCTGTGGCGACGGTAATGGTCTCATCCATGAGCGTTTTACCCGATTCGCTTTTCGTGCTCGATAGCTTGTCATAGAAGTTTGCCATCAGTGAAAAGAAAGAAGAGTCATACTTGGTCAGACTGGTTCGGGCTTCTTCGGATTTCGGTACGTTGTGAGTCGTAAGATGGTGGTCATTGTCGAGTCCCACCATGTAGAAGTTGACGACTCGTGTGACGTCGAATTTGAACGCCTTGTAAATCATATCGAATGCGATCCCGCGTTGAATCTGGCGCGGGTTTTCCAGGAATCGCTTTTTGTCGACATCGGTAGCAAGGAAGTTGTTTTCAAATGAGGGGGCGACCGGGAATTCAACATCTTGTCGAGGCCGGTTGAGCCACTCGATGGATTTGTTGAGCTCTTGTTCAGATTCACGCAATGCGGCGAAGTACTCTTCCAGTCTTTGCTTATCTCGACCCGAGACACGTGCCATCAAGGATTTTGCTTCTTCCAATGAACCATCAAGGACGCTCTTCTTGTTCGCAAGGAGTCGTTCTTGTGTCTTTTTATCGGTTCGTGCGAACAGCGTTTCAAACAGTACTCTAGTCGATTGAATTGGCATGACGGGCAGCCTGTCCCGCCATGACGCTACAATGTGGTGGTGGGCGTGACCGATGAAAGTAACCACATTTCTTACCCGGGATTGATGGCCAACGTGTTCAGCGACGATTTGGTCCAGAGAGTCTGGGTTTGTATTGGTGTTGCCAACAAAGCACCTGTGGTCGTTGTGATGGTTCCCTCCGAACCGCATTTTCGAATACAGAGTGAACTGGTCACGGTATTTTTTCAGCGGCTCCATATGGTCGCTGAGTGCGTAGTCCGCGCCTCCCTGTTGCGGAAGCGCGTCCGTGAAAAAGCCGTAACCCATACTGACGCAGAACAACCGTTTGACTTCGGCCTCGGCCGGATCGGGATGATTCTTCCCAAAGCTCTCCAAAGCCGGCAGGAACAATGTGCAGCCGGCGGATTTTAAAAACGTACGGCGCTTCATATCATTGGATCTCATGATGGATTTGCAAAGTCTATTTCGGTTCAATTCTTACCCTTAAAACTAATTCACCCGTGTTAAAGGATGGGGATTTAGATTGTGCGACTCAAGTTCTTTTTTAGATAGAAACCCCTAGGTCCAAATTCAAAAAGTTTGAAGAAAAAATCAGGTAAATGGGGGAGTCGGCGGCTTTGTGGATTCGTGGCGGTGAGCTGCTCATAGTCCACCTTGATCGTTCGCTTGGTAAAGGGGCGGAGGGGTTAACGTGAGGCAAAACTAGCAGAGCTATCCATCTGCGTGAGGATATATTCCCTGATACTTGCCATATGCCGCAGCCGGACACCTTTCAGGCATAAGATCCCCCAATTCACGGAGGGCAACTTTTGGTTTCTCGCTTCATGTGATAAAATAGTGATGTGGCCAGCCCATTTTTAACTGCTACCTGGCGTCATTTGGTTTTGCTGAACTGGCGTGTTAATGAGGATCTGTTAGTTCCGCATCTTCCTTCAGGAGTAGAATTGGACCGATGGGATGGAGACTGTTGGGCCAGCTTGGTGGGTTTTCAATTCCTTCACATGTCTGTCAAAGGGGTGCCGGCTTTTGGTTACCGTGATTTCCCTGAGATTAATCTCCGGTTCTATGTAAAACGACAGGTCAATGGAGAGACCCGCCGAGGCGTAGTGTTTATTCGGGAAATAACCCCTCACCTCATGGTGGGGTGGGTCGCTCGTGCTTTATATAACGAGCCCTACACCACGATGCCCATGCGACAGAGTGTTGATGAGAGCCATGCTCGTTACCAGCTACAAATTGATGGTCAATGGCAGGGCTTGGGAGTTCGAACAGCGAGGGCTTGGCGGGGTCAAGATGAAGCTGAATTATTCATCACCGAGCATTATTGGGGATATAATACGCAGAGAAATGGTGATGCTATGGAGTATCAGGTTGAGCATCCAACTTGGCGCGCCCGCTCCATTGAGCTGGACTGTTTGGATTTGGATATCGAGAAGTTATATGGTGAGCAATGGGCACAGGCGCTGGGCGCAAAGCCGGACTCAATGGTCTTTGCGGAGGGTTCAGGAGTGACGGTCCGAGCCGGAGTCCGGATTTAAAATGACTAAGAAACTCTCACAGGGTTCCTGCCTAAGTTGGTCACGAAATCCCATTGGATCCGTGACTTGATGTGTGGCGTGGGTCAGATTCCAATCACCTTGTTCATTTCAGGCGTAAAACCCAGACACGACTAAAATAACAACACAAATTCTTTGATCCGAATTAAAAACTTAAGCAAAGAATAAAAACAGCGAAGGTTTTTCTGGAGTCATCATCAAGCGGTAGCTATAATTGATTTTTATTCATGAAGAAAATCGTACAAAACATTCTGCCGGCATTGCTTCTAGTGTTTGCCGGCCTTCACTCCGCGGGTTGCTCAAAAGCCGAAGACATACCTGATCCCCCCGAGGCATCAGAAGTTGAAGCTGAAGGCGAAGGCGAAACTCCAGATGGGCCCCAAGGTCCAGAGCCAGCCCCAGAGGCAGATTCCGAAGAGTAAAGTTCGAGGAACTTAACTACAAACGTGGCAGCAATTTTTTATTGCTGCTTTTTTTTCACAAAAAAAACGCCAACCCACATGGGTTGGCGTCTTTGTTTAATGATTCTTTTTTAATTATCCTGGTAAGGATTTAAGAAACTTAGGTTATGTGGTTGGATTGCATTGCCTCCAGTCTGCTCCTTAGACGTTGTCATAATTTGGTCTAAACTAGCGTTGCCGGTGACTTGTTGCAGAGAACCATCAGCCAGAAGCACATTACCCTGTCCTTTATCGTAGCCAGACATGACTCGTTTCTTCAGCCACCCTTGGTTAGCTTTTAGGCCGATTTGATCGATGAAACCATCCATTTTCCAGTCTCGGCTGGTCACAATATCGAACTTTTTACCATGCTTATTATCCTTATTATTGGTTCTAAACTGGCTATGACCCCACATGCCGTTGTTGCCGCCTAGTTGGTGCTGGCCGGATGCATACATCCATTTCTTGCCATCGTTATTATTCACTCCGCCGTATTGCTTGAAGTAATTACGCTGATTGGTGGTGCCATCACCGGCCCAGTTACGAGTCGTCATTAGAACCGTCTCCGGAAGCAAAGAATCACCTCCAAGGGCAATTGCGTAACTTTGAGTCTGGTACCACCAGCCCCATTTTTGCCACTCAAAGTCCGAAGAGGAAATTTTAGCGGGCCTCGCCGAGGCTTTCGATATCGCTTTGGGGTCAGCAGGAGATACAAGCATTTTAGTGTGCACAAGCGAATCCTTTAGAGTTCCAGCACCCCAAATATATCCTAACCTGACGGTATCGAATCTATTACGATAGCCTTGTGCTTGGAAATCTTTGTTGGTGCCCGCGTAATTCCATGGATAGGCTTCGAAGTCTCCAGCGTAAGCGCCAAGGGCAGCTCCCCCACCATTTTTGATGTTGTTCGCGCATTTCATGCGATTGGCCTTCTTTTTAGCTTTGGCCAGTGTTGGGAGGAGCATACTTGCGAGAATGCCAATAATGGCAATGACAACAAGGAGCTCAATCAGGGTGAATCCCTTTTGATTTTTTTTCATATGTGGTTCCAGTTTGTTGGGTTTTGTTTGCCAGCCAGCTAGTGACTGGGTTTTCGATTGCGGTGCATAACAATCAGCAAGGCAAGAGCATAATTTGCGCCAAAACAATTACACGGTAAAAATGTTTGAATTTGGCGATTTTGATGAATTTTTTGAGGTTAATTCCTTTGGTTTCTAGGAAAAAATAGAATCACATGTTTAATAAGCGTGATTACTGCGCATTGTTAACAAAAATTTTATTATGTGGGGTTTGCCATCGCAACGTTATTTTTGACATGAAATCCTAACAGAAACTATACTTTTATTGCTCATTAGGTGAGCTTGTTAGCAAGTATGACACCGCCTTGCTTTTAGTCGTTAAGGTAATATAATTCCGTAAGATTTGATGGATAAATGAAGCAGGACTCATATCTAATCCCGCGCCGAACCTTTTTGAAGGGGGCGGGCGTGTCGTTGGCGCTGCCGTTCCTGGAGATCATGAAGCCGGCGGTCAGCCACGCCAAAGCCAAGGCGGCCAAGGCCGATCCGGTGCGGTTGTGTGTGCTGTACAAGGGCTGCGGGGTGAACCCGCATTCGTGGGATATTGTCGGCGGCACGGAGACGGAATTTGAGCTGTCCAAAATCCTGCGACCTTTGACCCCGGTGCAGAAGGATATCGTGGTGCTCGGCAATCTCGATAACGACGGCGTGTCGAGTCACATGGATGCCCCGGGCACCTTCATGAGTGCGACGAAGCACAAGGATGCAAACCGGTATTCCTTTGATCAACGCATTGCCGATTACATTGGCCACCAGACCCCAATTAAGTCGGTGCAACTCACGGCGGATAACGTCTGGAAGGCGCATCCGTGGCTGAACATTTTGTCGTACGACAAATCGCATCAGCCGTTGCGCGGCCAGCACGATCCGCAGTCGGCGTTTGATTTGATTTTCAAGAACGCCGCGCAGGCCACGCGCCAGACGGAGCTGGCCAGTGTGTTGGACGGCGTTCGGGATGCCTCGTCGTCGTTGTTGCGCAAGGCCAGTTCGCAGGACCGGCAGGTGTTGCAGCAATATTTCGATTCCTTACGCGATGTGGAGAAAAGCATCGAGCGCGCGCGGGCCAATGGCCAGGTGGCGGCCGCAGATCCGAAGCTGGCGGAGATTGATCCGACACTGGAGGCCGGCAATCTGGGCGAGCGGGTCAAGGCGATGATGGATCTGATCACGCTGGCGTTTTGGACCGACTCCACACGCGTCGCCTCGTGCATGCTGGCCAACACCAACAGCCGCATCCATTACGATTTCATGGGGGTGAACGCGGAGTTTCATTACGTGTCGCATCACGTGCGCAACAAGAAGGTGCTGCCGAAATACGATGACATCAACATGTGGCACACGGCGCAGTTGCGCTATCTGATCGAAAAAATGAAGACGCTGCCGGACGGCTCGGGCACGTTGTTCGACAACTCGCTGATCCTCTGGGGCTCGGGCATCAAGCACGGCGATTATCATTCGCTGACCGATCTGCCGGTGGTCTTGGCCGGCGGCGGTGGCGGGCAGGTGGAGCTGGGCCGGCATGTGCGTTATCCCGAGGCGCGGCCGTTTGGTAACCTGTTGCTCACGCTGATGAAATTGATGGGCGCGCCGGCCGAAAGCATTGGCGATTCCACCGGGCTGTTGCCGGGCATCAGCAGCAAGGCCAATTTCAAGCCCGTCAATCCGGATGACGGAAGCTGGAAGATCACCCACAGCGACGGGCAAACGCTCACCGCGAAGGGCCTGTTGCGAATCGAGATCGAGGGCGAGCAGGAATATTATTTGTTGCGCCTGTCGGACAAGAGCGACTTGGAGATTCGGATTCCGTTCATGAACAATCATCGGCTGCGCTTCGACCGCAACGTCGGCAAGGTGGTGGTGGTGACCGGCCAATACAAGGTGATCGGCGGCAAGAAAACCCTCGTGTCGCTCAAGGCGGCCAAGGCGCCCTAAGCCGATGAGCCTCGCGCGCAGTTTCCCTCGGGTGTTCCTCCTCATGTTAGTGGTATGGGCTGTGCCTTCGGTGTGGGCTGCGGAATTTACAGCAGCCGCGGAAGTGATCGAAGACCGTTGCCTGACGTGCCATGACAGTGACACGAAAAAAGGCGGCATCGATTTATCGCCGTTGCTGGAGAAAGCCAATGCCTCGTACGGCAACTACACCCGGCTCTGGATTCGGCTGGAGAACATGGTGGCCCGCGGCGAGATGCCGCCCGAGAACAAGAAGCCGCTGGCGGCGGCCGAGAAGGCAGCGATCCAGGAATGGTTCCACGAATCGTTTGTGTTGCGGGACGGCAAACCGCACATCGGCCCCACGCCGTTGCGCCGGTTGACGCGGTACGAATTCGAGAACACGCTGGAAGCCGTGCTGGCCGTGCCGTTGAAGGCGCCGTATCGCGATTCCATCACCGGCACGCTGACGGAATCCAAGATCACCGCGCTGGTGCCCTCAGATATCCCCGGCGAATCCGGCTTCGACAACGATGCCCATCGGCTGGGCGCGCTCAAGCCGCCCCTGAATGCCTTCGCGGATGCGGCGAATTATGCGCTGGATCAATTTCGCCGAAACCCCGCGGCCATCAAGGCCGTGCTGGGCCGGGCAGAGATTCCGTCCGACGTCAGCGAGGCCGACGCCAAGGCGATCATTTCAAAGTTTCTGCTGCGCGCTTTCCGCGGCAACGCCGCGCGGTTGCCCGATTATGAACGCGCCTTTCACGGGCTGTACGCGAAACACGTGGCGACGTCCAAAGACAGCCGCGCGAGTCTGCTGCATGTGTTCGAGATGATTCTGGTGTCGCCGGAATTTCTGTATCGCTTCGAGCACAGTCAGGCGCAGAGCACGCCGTATCCCGTCAACGGCCTGGAGCTGGCCACGCGCCTGTCCTATTTCCTCTGGGCCGGCCCGCCGGATGCCGAGCTGCTGAAGCTCGGGCAGGATGGCAGCCTGCTGAAGGAGGCTGTGTTGAAAAAACAAATCGCGCGTCTGCTGAATTCGCCCAAGCGGATTGCCTTGTCGGAAAATTTCGCCGGCCAATGGCTGGGCTTCGGCGAGTTGATGGCTAATCGCGAATATTTGTTGAACGAACGCTGGAACCGGGAGACGTACGACGAGGCGCTGTTTTTCTTCGACGAACTGATCCGCTCCAACCGCAGCGTGTTGGAGCTGGTGCAGAGTGATTGGCAGTACAAACGCGCGTCGGCCCTGCAGGCGAAAGGGCACGGCTACCAGCAGCTGAAGCCGGATGCGCTGCCTCGAATGTACGCGGACATTTTCGCCAAACGCCAAAGCAAAACCCGCAACCGCAAGACGCGCTACGATCCGCCTGTCCTCGTGCAGCGCCGGGGCGATCGCGATGGCGGTCTGCTCACCAGCGCGGCGATCATGCGGGTGACCTCCTCCAAGACCCGCACCAGCCCCATCCGGCGCGGCGTATGGGTGCTGAACACGTTGATCGGCAAATCCATGGAGGCCCCCGAGGACGTGCCATCGATTGAAGAGGCACGTGAGGCGCTCAACATCAAACGGAATCCGACCGTCGCCGAGCTGTTGAAACAACACGTCTCAAAGGCCGTGTGCCATGCCTGCCATAAAGAGATTGATCCGTTGGGGCTGGGCCTGGAGAACTTCGCGCAGTTCGGCGAATGGCGCACGAAGTATCCCGACATGACGCCGGTCGTAGCTTCGGGCGAAATGCCCAACGGCAAGGCGTTTAAATCGCCACGCGAAATGAAGACGCTGTTGCTCGAATTGTACGGGGACGACATTGCCAAAAACTTTGCGCGCCAACTCTTTGCCTACGCGCTCGGCCGTCAACTTCAGCCGTATGACCGCCTCTCGCTTGATCAAATCGTCAGTGCGGCAAAGCAAGACGGTTACAAGACCAGCACGATTATCGAACAGATTGTACTATCGAAACAGTTCCTTTATCGGCAGGACCTTTAGAACAATGCCTCGATGGCATGCTGGCGTGGGTCAGATTTCTAGCGCATTATCGGTGCCGCCAAATGCCTCCACGCGTACGCCGAGTTTATCCATCACACTGAGGTATATGCCCTCAAGAGGTTTGCCTTGGTGCGACCGGTGCATGCCGGGCTGGAGTTGGCCATTGGCGTGGCCGGCAAGCATCACAGGGAGTTGCTTGGAGGCGTGCTCGTGGCCGTCGGCAAAGGGCGAGCCATAGAGGATCAGCGAGTGATCCAGTAACGTGCCGTCGCCTTCGCGGATGGATTTGAGTCGGTTGAAAAAATACGCCACCTGCCGGTGATGCCATTCGATGACCTTGAGGTATTGGGCGCGCTTCACGTCGCGCGATGTCCAGGAGGTTTTACCGTCGTCGTCCTCCGTGCGGCCGGAGATGTCGCGCCAGTGCGAGAGTGCGTGCCACATGCCTTTGACGCCGGGTAGGAAATTGAAGTACCGGTTACTTTGCTCATGATCGAGCATGAAGGTGGCCACGCGCGTGGAATCGGTCCAGTAGGCGAGCACCATCATGTCAAACATCAGCCGCAGGTAGGCCTCGTGATCTTCTGGGATGCCGGCGGGCGGTGGTGTGGCTTGGGCAAGACGTTGGTCGAGCCGCGCCTGCGATTCCTTGCGCGAAAGCTCGAGACGTTTTTCCACGGCGCGGACGGCCTCGAAATATTCGTCGAGCTTGTCGCGATCGGCCGCACTCACGCGCGTGCGGAGGCTGCGGGCATCGGCGACGATCGCGTCTAGAATACTTTGGCGATCGTCACGGCGTGGACCGCCCGCAGCGGGGCTGCGGCCGGTGAGTCGGTTGAAAATGGCGCGCGGTTCGGTCTCGCGCGGCAATGGCGTGGTGGCCGAGCTCCACGAGATGTTATTGCGTAAAATGCTGCGGCCGAAACTACCCTCGGGTTTGGTGATGAGCTCTAGCGAGGTAAACGGCGTGTCGCTCCCAATGGCCTTGGCGACGAGCTGATCCATCGAGGCCCCGCCCACGCCGCGTCGCGCGCTGATGCGGTCGCCTTCCGGCGCGGGCCTCACGAGCCATGTGGCGCCGGCGGCTGGATGGCTGCCGCGCAGTTCGGATTGCAGTCCGGTAATAATTTGCAGATCGCCCATGAACGGCCGTAGGGCGGCCATCTCCGACGTGAGCGCGGTGATTTTACCGCCGGTCGATTTGGGGCTCCACGCCTCGGGCGGGGAACCGTTGGGCAGGTACAGGCAGCCTAGGCGCACGGGCGGTTTGGCCGCGGCGGCGCGAATTGAGCGAGGTGTCATCACCTCCAGCCACGGCAACGCTAAGGCTGCGCCCGCGCCGCGCAGGAGTGTGCGGCGTGAAAGACGAAATTGGCGGAAGGGTTTCATGGCGTTTCGCTAGCCGGTGCCTGCCGGTATTGAAAAGGGTAACTGGCAACCACCGCTTGGATCAATGCTTCAGCGCGCAGATCATTTTCACGCAGTGCCTGCAACAGTCCCTGGACGGCGGCTTCATCGGTGAACTCCAGCTCGCGCCCCAGCGCGTAGGCGAGCAGTCGTGTGGCTAGTTGACGGGTGAAGGCTGGTTGCTCGCGCGTGAGCAGCATACGGCGTAGGCCAGTGTGGCCATCGAAACGTGTGCCGTCCTGCAATTGCGCCTCGGTGTCCACCGGCCCCGGGCGCAACCTGCCTGTGGCATCGAAGGCTTCCAGCGCGAATCCGAGCGGGTCGATGCGCTTATGGCAGCTGTTACACGCGGCGTTTCGGCGATGTTGCGCCAGCGCTTCGCGGATGGTCTTCGCCTCGGTACCACCCTCCGTTTTCAGCTCAGGCACATTGGCGGGCGGCGGCGGCGGAGTTTGGCCGAGCAACACTTCGAGAATCCATTTGCCGCGAAACACCGGGCTCGTGCGGCGGGGCGAGGAGGATACGGTCAGCACGCTCGCCTGCGTGAGCAGTCCACCACGGTTTTTTGTGAGGCGCCGTTTGAGGTCGGCTCCGGTGAACAAGGTGGGCATGCCGTAATGCCGTGCGAGATCGGTGTTGACGAAGGTGTAATCGGCGTTGAGCAGGCGCGTGACGGGTTGGTTGCCGCGCATGATAGAGTCTGCAAACAGCACGGTCTCCTCCTTCATCGCGCGCAACAATGCCGGCGTGGCCTGCGGGAATCGTTCGGCATCCGGCTTGATGCGCGTGCCAAGCCCGTCAATGCGCAGCCATTGCAGCGTGAATCGTTCCACAAATCGTTGCGCGCGCTCATCGGCGAGCAGGCGTTTTACTTCCGCGCGCAAGATCTCCTCGCGCAACAGCTCGCCCGAGCGGGCGCGTTCGCGCAGGGCGGCATCCGGCTGGCTGGCCCAAAGGAAATAGGACAACCGATTGGCCAGCTCAAACGCGGTCACGCGCTGGGCCCGGGCGCCACCGGTGGATTCCGCGCGAAAGAGAAAGGCCGGCGAGACCAGCGCCGTTTTCACCGGCAACCGAAAGGCCTCGTGAAACGCATCCCCCTGGCCGCGGGCGTGGGCAAAGAGCTTGAGGTAACGGGTCATTTCCTCCGTGGTCGGCGGACGACGAAAAGCCTGTTGCAGGAACGCCTCGAGATTCCGCCGGGCCGCCTCGGCTTCGGTGGCCGCAGGTTTGACCGTCGGCTTTTGTGCGGCGGGATCCCAGACATACACCGGCTTGCGCGCGATGGCTTTGCCGGCACTGGCAGCCTGAGCTTCCGCAGCGGTGAGGGGTTGATCGTAAAAGCGCGTGAAGGCAATGGTGCCCTCGGTGAACGGCTGAAACTCGTCGTCATCGCCCGCCACCCCAATGCGGAAGCGATGCTCGGCCTTGTCCGGTTGCGTGAGGCGGCGGGTGCCCAGCAGTTCGCCATCCGCATGAATCTGTGCGCGTCCGTCGACCACATTAAGCAGGGCGTGATGCCACTCGCCATCGTCCACGCGCGTGCGGGTTTCCAGATTCCCCAGCCAACCGATGTCGTAGATCAGCCGCCCGCGCTTGATGTACAGCGTCTTGGCGCCTGGCACCCATTCGCCAGTGGCGGGGGCTTTGGAAAACAACGCGCCGCCGGTCTGGGTCTTGAACCGCACGAGCACAGCAAACGCGCCATTGCCCATGTCAGTGCGCTTGGATTGCGCGGCGGTGGCGGTAAACGGCAGATTGCCGGACGGCGGCATCGCGCCTGGGGGCAGCACGGGCAGTAGGCGCTCTAGTGCCTCGTCATCGCGCCAGACCGCCTCCGTGACTTGGCGAGCGGCGCCAATGTATTTTTCGATCAGCAACGGCTGCACCGACAACGTGGCCGCGGCATTGTCAAAGCCACCGCCTTCCACCAAGTCCTCTGGCAACAACGGCATTGCATCGAACTCGATCCCAAATAAATCCTGCACCGTATACGCGTACTCATGGCGGTTCAACCGACGCGGCGGCACGTGCCCCGGGTGCTTCGGAATCTTGGTGACGTCCACATGTTGCAGCGTGTGTGCCACCCAATCGCCCAACGCCTTGCGCTCGGCTGCGGGCAAGGCGTGCTCCGCCTTTTCCGGCGGCATATCCCCCAGCCGCACGGCATCGCGAACGCGCAGCCAAATGCCACGATCCCGCCACAGATCCACTTCGCCGGAAAACTCATCAAACGAAATCCCCGCCTTCGCCTTCCCGTTGCCGTGACAATCGAAGCAATATTTCTGGAACACCGCCTGCGCGGCGGCCACCGAATCCACGGCGGCCAAATGGCTGGGAAGCCAAACGAGGAGCAGGATGACGATCCGGAATCCCATGGTCTACAGCATGTCGCACACTTTCAGGAGCGTCTCGTGCACGGTGAGATCGTGTTGGTAGCTCCAGGCGAGTTTCTTTTCGCCGCGGATCACGCGCGCCAGATCCGCGAACTCCGCGACATAGCTCCGGCCGCCTTTGAGCTGCACGGTTTGTGTCCCTTTCTTATACGGACCGCGCGCCTGATCGAGATTGAGGGTGAAGCGGCCGCCTTCCAGTTGCTGGATCTCCATCCCGCCCCGGGTGCCGGCAAGGTGAAAGCGGCGTCGGGGAAAGCCGAACGGATCATTGTGATTGCAGCGCAGCGTGGCGGTGGCCTTGGGGTAGTCGAGCACGGCGAGTTGGTTGTCTGCAAACGTGTCGCCTTGGGCGGCGCCTGTGCGGAGGTTGATGCCCAGAACACGATCGGGTTTGCCCAGCACAGTGATCGCCGCATCGAGGATGTGGCAGGCCAGCTCGAAGAATCCGCCACCGGAAAATTCGGCCAGCTCCTTACGCAACGCCGCGTTGGCCTGTTTGCCCATCATCGCGTCCAGCTCCATGATTTCGCCGAACCACCCTTCACGCACCGCGCGGAACATAAATTCAAATGCCGGATTGTAGCGCAGCATGTATCCCATCTGGACACAGAGCTTGTTCGTTTCGGCCGTGGCCAACAGTTTGCGGAACGGCGCCAGCTCGGGCCCGGCGGGTTTATCTAGATGGATGTGTTTGCCCGCCTGCACCACCGGCAGGGCTGTGGCCACCAAATCCCGCACCCGCGTTTCAATGGCCACGGCGTGCAGGCCGCGCGTGTTCATCAGTTCCTTCAGCGAAATGAATTTCACATCCGCGGTCCGACGGCGCAGGGCGGCATTCGGCTCCACCACGCCGACTAGTTCAAAGGTGTCTTTCAGCGACTGAATGGCCTTCAATTTGCCCGCGGCATGCGGGTGAGCCAGTCCGATCTGGCCGATGCGCAAACGGGGCGGGGGCGTGCGGCCCAACACGGCCGGCACCGCCAGAGCGGTCGTGCCAGTGAGAAAAGTGCGACGGTTCATGCCCAAGGCTAAAGGGCGCGCGGCAGCACGGGAAGCTTGAAGCGACGCATTTTAATCTTCTTTCCGGCACGGCTCACAGGTCAAATGGCCGCGATGAAACCGGGCGCACGCATGGCCTCCGCAATGGAGGCGCTGGAAGAGATGGAAGCCAACTGGGCCGAAGGCGGCCGCGCGCCGGCCGATGCCGTGCTCAACCAGTATTTCCGGCAACGCCGATTCATCGGCTCCAAGGACCGGGGTGAGATTTCGCGGGTCGTTTACGCCGTACTGCGCAATGAGGCTGCGCTCAACTGGCAGTTGGATCAGGGCGGCTTGCCGGCGGATCCGCGCGGCCGCGTGCTGGCCGAGGCGGTGTTGTTGGGTGGTGCCGAACTGGAGGACATGAAGGCACTCTGCCACGGGCAGCAATATTGCCCGCCGCGCCTGAGCGAACCGGAGCTCGGCTGGATCAAGCAGCAGGCGAGGCAACCGCTCTTGACCGACGCCATGCCGCCGGCGGTGCGGCATCATTTTCCCGAATGGCTCATGCCGCGTTTGGAATCGGTCTTTGGGGATCAATTACCCGACGCCATGGCGGCCCTCAATGAGGAGGCATCGGTGGATCTCCGGGTGAACACCTTGAAAACCTCGCGGGACGAACTGGTGGGGGCGCTGCAAGATGCCGGCTTGGAGCCGGAGCCCACGCCGCATTCGGCGCTCGGCGTGCGCCTGCATAAGCGCGGGGCACTGTTTGCCACCGAGGCCTTTCGGGCGGGCTGGTTTGAAATGCAGGACGAAGGCTCGCAACTAGTGGCGGCTCTGGTGCAGGCGAAGCCCGGCGATAAGGGCGTTGATTTCTGTGCCGGTGCCGGCGGCAAGACGCTGGCGTTGTCGGCCCAAATGGAAAACCGCGGCCGCATTCTCGCGTGGGATACTGCTGGTAAACGGCTCGGGCAAATGAAGCCGCGCCTTGGTCGGGCCGGCGTGAGCAATGTGCAGGCGCGGGTATTGAAGAGCGAACGCGATAATGTGGTGAAGCGCCATCGCGATTCGGCGGACTGGGTGCTGTTGGATGTGCCCTGCACGGGCACCGGCACATGGCGACGCAGTCCGGATCTGCGGCGGCGCACCACGCCTAAGGCGTTGGCCGAAGTGCAGGCGCATCAACGCGCCATCCTCGAGAGCGCCGCGCGGCTCGTTAAATCCGGCGGTCGTTTGATCTATGCCACCTGTTCCATTTTGCCCGAGGAAAATGAGCAACAGGTCGAGGCGTTTCTGGGCGATCATGATTCGTTCACGCGAATCGGCGATGATCTTCGGCTGTACCCGCACACGCACGGCACCGATGGATTTTACGGGGCCGTGCTGCAGAAGGCATGAAACTGAATTGTGATTTGGCCGAAGGCGCGGGCTGCGAAGCCGCAGTGATGCCGTATCTGGATCAGGCCAATATCACATGCGGCGCGCACGCAGGGGACACGGAATTGATGCGGTCGACCGTGGCTCTGGCACGAGACCACGGTGTGAGCATCGGCGCGCATCCGGGGTATCCGGACCGCGAACAGTTTGGCCGGGTAAGCCTGTCCGCATCGCCTGATCAAATTCAGGCGTGGGTGACCGAACAAATTGAATGCCTAGCCGCGCTTGCGACGGTGGATTACGTGAAACCGCATGGCGCGCTGTATCATGACATGCTGCAACAACCGGCTGTGATGGAGGCAATTCGTCATGCCATTGGAGCCCTGCCACTGATGGGTCCCGCGCCCTTTGCCGGCGGTCTGGATTGGAGCGAAGCCTTTGCCGATCGGCGCTATCAGGCTGATGGGACATTGATGCCGCGCAATGTGGCCAGAGCGGTTTTGAATGAAGCGGAAACATTGGCACAGGTTGGGCAACTGATTGCCGATGGCACCGTGACTACGGCAGGTGGCGATACATTGACACTGGCGGCAACGACCTTGTGCGTGCACGGCGATAATCCGGCTGGAGTTCGGAGCATCCGCGCCATTCGGGAGATACTCGATGCCGGATGATTCGATGCGCATCGAGGTAGCGGGGGAAAATGCGCTGATCGTGTATCTGGGCCACGCCCTGTCTCCCGTCATGGCGGATCGGGTTCGGCGACTGGATCAGCAATTGCGTGAACGCCTGGCGGATCAACTGATCGACACCGTACCTTCGTACGCTTCTGTGCTGATCATTTATCGGCCCGACCGCATTCGCATGGAAGCGTTGCGGGAACACCTTGAAGAATTCGGCCGTGCGACTTCCGCGCCCATTGCGAAAGAAGGAGGGAGCTTGGTGACGTTGCCGGTTTGGTATGGGCCGGAGTCCGGGCCGGATTTGGTGGAGTTGGCCGACAGCAACGGCCTGTCGGTAGATGAAGTGGTGCAGCGACATCACACCCGGGAATACCGCGTGTTCGCGATTGGGTTTGCCCCGGGATTTGCCTATTTGGGCGAGGTGGATGAGGTCATTGCCCGGCCGCGATTGACAACGCCCCGGCAACAGGTGCCGACGGGCTCGGTGGGCATTGCGGATCGGCAGACGGCGGTGTATCCAGCCGAATCACCCGGTGGCTGGAACTTGATCGGGCGTTGTCCGGTTCGGATGTTTGATCCGTTAGCAGCGGCTCCGATGCCAGTAGGCGTTGGAGATCGAATTCAATTCGAGCCGATCAGCCGCTCGGAGTACCTTGAATTAGGGGGGGCGCCATGAGTGGTTTTCGCGTGCTGGAACCGGGCGTGTTGAGCCTCTTTCAGGATGCCGGCCGACTCGGGCATCATGCGCTGGGCTTGACGACCGGCGGGCCGATGGATGGCGCGGCGTTTTATTGGGCCAACCGATTGGCCGGAAACCCTGAAGGAGCCACAACGCTGGAAGTGGCACAGGGTGGTTTGCGGCTGGAATGCACTGGTGACACGTCGGTGGCTGTGGCCGGCGCGGCGATGCCGCTAAAGATCAACGGCCAAACCAAGGCGCTGTGGCGCAGCCATCGAATGACCGCCGGCGATGTGTTGGAGTTGAGGCACGCGACGGCAGGGCTGAGGACGTACGTCGCCGCCGCGGGCGGCTTCGAGGCACCGGTTTACTTTGGCAGCACGGCGGTGGTGCGGCGTGAAGGATTGGGCAATCCGTTGCACGCCGGTCAGGAGCTTGTTTGTGGGGTGCCGACGGATACGGATTGGGCGTTGCCGATGGATCAAATTCCCCGGTGTGAGGCGACGGTGACGTTGCGGGTGGTGGAAGGCTATCAGGCGGCGGAGTTTTCGGCCGAATCACGTGGGCTGTTTTATAGAAGCGCGTTTCAGGTCTTGCCGCGATCCGATCGGATGGGATATCGGCTAGAAGGGAACGCGGTGGCGGCGCCAGCGGGCGAACGGTTCTCGGAGGGTATCGCGTACGGGGCGGTGCAGGTGCCGCCGGATGGGCAACCGATTGTGTTGTTGAACGACCGGCAAACGATCGGGGGCTATCCGAAGCTGGGCACAGTGTTGTCCCTTGATTGCTGGAAACTGGCACAGTGCGTGCCGGGGGCGAAGGTATGCTTTGAAGTCATCTCGCTCGAGGCCGCGCAGGCGGCGGTGGAGGAGTTCACAGCGACGCGCGAAGCGACGGCATTGAAGCGCAGCACGTGATCAGGCGCGAGCGTCGAGTGTTTCCCACTGGTCGTAGATTTCGAGCAATTCGTTTTCCAGTGCCTCGAGACGCGCGGTGACCGCGGTCGTCTCTTCGTGCGGGCGCTTGAAAAAATCCGGATCGTTGATTTGCTGTTGCAGCGTTTCTTGCTCCGCCTCCAGTTCAGCAATTCGGCCAGGCAATGATTCGAGCAGGCGTTTTTCTTTGAAGGACAATTTCTTGGGTTTGTCGGGATCGGCCGCCGGTTTGGGCTTGGGTTGACGCGTTGGCTTGGCGGCGTTGGGCGCGGGCTGGCGTTGGGCGAGATAATCGTCGTAGCCACCGGTGTATTCCTTCACGAACCCGTTACCTTCAAACACTAGGGTGCTTTGCACGACGTTGTTGAGAAAAGCGCGATCGTGGCTGACTAGCAACAGCGTGCCGTTGAAGGCCCCGATGACCTCTTCGAGCAGCTCGAGAGTTTCCGCATCGAGATCATTGGTGGGTTCATCCATCACGATCAGATTGGCCGGTTGCTGGAAAAGCTTGGCGAGCAAGAGGCGGTTTTTCTCGCCGCCGGACAACGTGCTCGCTGGCTTGCGGGCTTGATCGGGCGTGAAAAGAAAGTCCTGCAGGTAACTATACACATTGCGGCTGCGACCGTTGACGATAACCGTTTTGCGGTCGTCGGCGACATTCTCCAGAATGCTCAACCGATCATCAATCTGCTCGCGCAACTGATCGAAATACACGATCTCCAGCTTGGTGCCGCGGCGTACTTTTCCGTCCGTGGGCTGCAGTTCGCCGAGCAGAAGCTTGATGAGCGTGGTCTTACCAGCACCGTTGGGACCGATGATACCAACCTTGTCGCCGGCGGTGATGAGCGTGGAAAGATCCCGGACCACTGGCGGACCGTCGTAAGCAAATGTGAGCTCCCGTGTTTCGACCACCAGCTGACCGGAGCGATCGGCTTCGGCGGCCTGCATTTGCACAGTGCCCTGGCGCTCTCGGCGTTGGCTGCGTTCGGCGCGCATTTTCTTGAGCGCCCGCACACGGCCTTCATTGCGCGTGCGCCGCGCCTGAATGCCCTTGCGGATCCACACCTCTTCCTGCGCGAGTTTCTTGTCGAACTGCGCGTTTTGTTTTTCTTCGGCCTCCAGCGCGGCTTGTTTGCGCTCTAGAAAGGTCTGGTAATCGCAGGTCCAATCAAATAGATGGCCGCGATCAATTTCCAGAATGCGGGTGGCAATTGCCTGTAGAAAAGCGCGATCATGGGTTACGAACAGCAGCGTGCCGGGGTACGCCTTTAGAAATCCCTCGAGCCAGGTAATAGAATCGATATCCAGATGGTTGGTGGGCTCATCCAGTAACAGGACATCCGGCCGATCGACAATGGCCTGCGCCAGCAGCACCCGGCGTTTCATGCCGGAGGAAAGGCTGTTGAATTCCGCCCCGCCATCGAGCTGCATCTGGGCGAGCACGCGTTGGACGGCCTTGTCCCGGCGCCAGTGTTCTTCCTCGGGAATATCCAACATGCCGGCGACCAGATCATGGATGGTTTGGGCGTCGCCCGTGGGTACTTCCTGTGCGAGGCGTTTGATGTGCAGATCTTGCGCGCGATTTATCGCGCCTTGATCGGGAGAAATATCGCCGGCCAACAGCTTGAGCAGGGTGGATTTTCCGCAGCCATTGCGGCCAACCAAGCCGATGTGTTCGCCTGCGTCGAGATTGAGAGTCACCTGATCGAGCAGCTTGTCACCATCCCAGGAATAGGTAACTTCGTTGAGGTGAAGCAGCGACATGAGCCGTTATTCGGCAGAAACTGTAATCGTCTGAAATCGGATTGCCGCCCGCATGGCTTCGCGCACTTCGGGTCGCCACAACTGGCCCATGTGCCCGCCGGTTTCGGAATACACCGTGCGCTCCCCGGGGAAACGTTCGCGGAACCAGGCGAGATCATCGTCGGTGAGCAGGAAGTCATTGCTCGTGAGCACGAGCTTGAGATTGGCTGCGGCAGTGAGGCCGGGTTCACGAGTGCGGAGATTGCTGGCCTGCGCCAGCGCGTCGCTATCAATGTTGCGTTCGGCGAGTGCCGGTGCGACAATTTTCAAGTAGTAATCTTTCCAGCACAGGGAGTTCACTCGGTGATACGCCCGCGCGTTAGGGCGGATCTTCAGGCTGCTCATGATCGTTTGAGTTAACGTCATACGATAACTGAGCCCGATGAGATACGAGGCTTCTTGATCACTAAACGGCAGGCCAGCCGCGTTGTCGGGCGTGGAGTTTTGGCTGATCAATAATTTCACCAACGCTGAGTCCTTGACTGCCTCCAAATCAACCGCGGCGGCCGGCGCTCGATACAAACGATCCAGCGCTTCCAAACCGGTGGTGAGATCCAGCGGTGGATTGATCGCGAGGGCGGCGGAATAGGTGTCAGGTGCACTGGTGGCGGCCAGGTTAAGCGTGTACCAGCCTCCCATCGAAAAGCCCATCACCGCCGGCGCGCCTTGCGTTTGTTCGCTCAACGATTCGGCCATGGCCGCATGCGCCTGCCTCAGGTAACGCAGGTCGTCATCCAGATAACCGGGCAAATAATTGGCCGGGGCGGCCTGGATAAATTCCCAGTTGAGATTGTTGCTGAAACACACCACATGATAGCCCTCCAGAAATGCCAGTTCAGCCAAGGCCAGCGCGCGGCTACCGAGTCGGTGTCCGCCGAGCCCGG
>Ga0208624_1000405_pt1 | contig 22595 bp, 20 predicted proteins | sample Knorr_S23_td_DCM_FD_185607 | JGI IMG/M metagenome (GOLD analysis project Ga0208624, IMG submission 185607) | Marine microbial communities from Southern Atlantic Ocean transect - Knorr_S23_td_DCM_ad_71m_LV_A (SPAdes) (version 2) | ecosystem: Environmental > Aquatic > Marine > Oceanic | place...
TGATGATATGGGGTCGAATTTTTTCAAGCGTGAGTGGCCCTAACTTGGATCGCCAGTATGTGAGGTGCTCAATTCGTGAGAAGGGGTCTTTTAGCCGTTGCATAATTTCCGGCACATAAAGATCGAGCACATCGTCCAGGTTGCGTCGCTTTGATTCGGCAACCAGCAGGTACTTACCGCTTTGAATGGATGCTTCGGTCTGTGCTGCCCAGCGTTTTGCATCGGTTAATCGCGAGAAGGTCGCAGAGAGATCGGGGGTGCCTGCGCAGCGCACTCGGGCACGCCAACACGTCTTGCCTGTTTTCTTGGAAACTCTTTTATTGAAACTAGCCATGCGAATAAAGTCCTTTCCAGTGATATCCACTGGTGCTGAAATGAGGTTGCTTTTTTCGCAGGCTTTTGAAACGTAAGCCGAAACGTTGGTTATCACAGTAAGTAATTTTAACGCTTACTGCAAGCGACTTACCGGTTGGTTATTGGCCCAAATTAGGCCCAAAAAAGTTGAGAGACTTGGAAGGAAACTCGTAAGTTATTGTTTTAATTGGTGGGCCCACGAGGACTCGAACCTCGGACCGACGGATTATGAGTCCGGCGCTCTAACCAACTGAGCTATAGGCCCTTTTTTTTAATTTTTAATTTAGTCTCTTACTCATCCAAAAATGATCTTAAGTGGTCCGAACGAGTCGGATGACGTAATTTCCTTAAGGCTTTTGCCTCGATTTGTCTTATTCGTTCGCGCGTAACATCGAATTGTTTACCGACCTCTTCCAGTGTGTGATCAGTATTCATATCGATACCAAAACGCATTCTTAGTACTTTTGCCTCGCGCGCTGTTAAAGAACCTAAAACGTCTTTAGTAGCTTCACGAAGTCCCTCATCAATTGACGAATCAACAGGCGAATCTACATTTCCGTCTTCGATAAAATCGCCTAGATGAGAGTCTTCATCGTCTCCGATCGGTGTCTCCATTGAGATTGGTTCTTTGGCTATTTTTAGAACGCGCCTTACTTTGTCTTCGGACATTTCCATTCGTTCACCAAGCTCTTCGGGTGTTGGCTCCCGGCCTTTTTCATGCACCATTTGGCGCGAAATTCGGTTGAGCTTATTGATCGTTTCGATCATGTGGACTGGTATTCTAATCGTTCGCGCTTGGTCTGCTATCGACCTTGTAATGGCTTGTCTAATCCACCACGTTGCATAAGTTGAAAATTTGTAACCTCGACGATATTCAAATTTGTCGACGGCTTTCATAAGACCTATGTTGCCTTCTTGTATTAAATCAAGAAATTGCAAACCCCGATTCGTATATTTCTTGGCGATCGAAATTACTAGCCGTAAGTTTGCTTCGACCATTTCTTTTTTGGCTCTCCGAGATTTGGCCTCGCCGATCGACATTTGACGGTTTATATCTTTTATTTCAGATACTGTGAGACCTGTCTCTTCTTGCAATAATCGGATTTTCTTCTGAGTTCTGACTATTTCCGTCTTTACGTTTACAAGTAACTCAGAATAAGCCTCTTTCGACTTTATGTGCTGGTCAATCCATTTCTCGTTTGTTTCATGCCCCGGGAAAGTTTCAATGAAAATTTTTCTGGGGAGTTTGGCGCTGCGTACAGCTAAATTTAGTATCGATCTTTCGTGTCGACGAAGACGAGTGAGGACCGCTCTAATGTGTCCAAGTAACGGATCGAATTGACGCGGAGTGAGTTTCAGATTTTTGAACAACTCACCCAGCTTTTCTAGTTCTGCCTTAGCTTTAGCGTCTGCTCTGCCGCGCTTACCGACGCTGGCACTAGTTTTCTTATATTGTTTTCTTAGTTCGGTAAAGCGGATAAGTGCTTCTTCAGGGTCTGGACCTACATTGGTGTCATCTTCGTCATCATCTTCTTTGATGTCCGAATCTGCTTCATCAGAGGGTACTTCAATACCAGGACTAACTGGTATTTCGTCATCGCTTGTATCCAGATAGCCTGTGATGACCTCGTTTAATCGACGTTCCTCGGTATCTATCAGAGCATACTCGTTAAGAATATGTTCAACTGTACCCGGAAAAAAGGCCATCGCTTTCATTAATTCGCGCAAACCTTCTTCAATACGCTTGGCAATTACTATCTCACCTTCGCGAGTTAAGAGTTCAACGGTACCCATTTCTCGCATGTACATGCGCACGGGATCCGTGGTCCTTCCCGCTTCATTTTCAACTGCGGCGAGGGCTGCAGCGGCCTCGGCTGCTGCTACCTCGTCAGCACCCGAGTCATTTTCTTCATTGAGGAGCAGTGCATCAGCATCAGGCGCGGTTTCGAAAACTTTGATGCCCATGTCATTTATCATCTGAATGATATCTTCGACTTGATCTGGATCTGAAATAGATTCAGGAAGGTGGTCATTGACCTCCGCATAAGTGAGGTAGGTTTGCTCTTTGCCCTTTGCTATTAATGCTTTGAGGCTGGATTGAGGTGCTGTAATTTCGGCCATGGATGCTCGTTTCTAAAAGAGGATTTGTGAATATTGTATTACTCCCCCCAACAGATCTTTCTTGTCGGGGATTGCTAAAATAAAACTCAGCCAGAAATTATATAGTTTATGGCCCACAAAGTATATGGGGCTTTTTTAGGAGCAGTTTCGGAGCAGCTGAATGTTGACTGTCACCCACTTCTGACTTTTGATCTCAGCTTAGTTTTTAGCTCTAGTAGCTCGATTTTTTTATTCATATCTGTCAATATATTGTCAACTATCTGAATAAACTCTTCTTCTAAACCGTCTTTGGGGGTTATCTTTTCGTCTCTAAAAATTTGCGTAAACTGGTTACCCAGCTTTGACCCATAGCAGTACCCAAGTATCGTATAAACGTCCGTCCTTGGATCTCCCCGAACCATTTCAATTAATGATAATAGTAATTTTCGTCCCTCATCTTCTGCCTTGGTTAGAACTTGTATATCCTTGGTTAAAGACAATGCGATCTCTGGCTTCTGAAGAAGCAACTCTATTGCTTTGATGCTTGCAGGCTTTTGATGAAAATTTATTGCCTTTTTGCTGCTCGGAGGCTTAGCAACAGTGTATTGACTTCCATCATCGCGGGAAACTTCTTTCGGATCTCGACTCACACTCCGGTGTTTCGGTGATTCGTCATTTGAAAATAGCTGCGCTATGGATTGAGCAGGCAAGCCTACTAAGTCTGCTAGTTTCTCAAACATCAGTCGAGAATAAATCCCATCAGGAATCTTATTTAGGTGGGTTTTAGCCAAGTTACTCAAGCGAGCCTTACCCTCTCCTGTAGTGGTATCAAGGTTTGCCAATAACTGCTCAAACAAGAAATCTTCCAGTGGTTTTGCTGTGCCTACCTTTTTGAGGAAGTCTGTCTGCCCTATGCTCCTGACATAAGTATCTGGATCTTCGCCGCTGGGCAGAAATAGAAATTTTACCTGACGACCGTCATGCATAAGAGGTAAAGCAGTTTCCAAAGCTCTCCATGCAGCCTTAGATCCGGCTTCATCTCCATCAAAACAAAATACTATTTCAGAGACCTTTTTGAAGATCTTATTAAGATGTCTGACGTTTGTAGCTGTGCCTAAAGTTGCTACAGCATTTTTTACCCCCATTTGTGATAGTGCAATAACATCCATGTACCCTTCCACTAGAATTATCTTATCAATTTTATCCCTGCATTTTTTTAACTCGTATAAACCATATAACTCCGAGCTTTTCTGAAATATGGGAGTTTCTGGTGAATTCAGATACTTGGGTTTCTCGTCTCCAAGTACTCGGCCACCAAACGCAATTACCCTGCCTCTAGAATCTCGGATAGGAAACATGATTCGATCTCGAAATCGATCGTAAAAATCGTGGTCACTCACGCGGCCTTGAGATTTCGATTGTGACGTATCTTTATTTCTAGATAGGGTGAGTCCTGCCTCAAGAAGTAATTTTTGCTTATTCTTATCGGTGCCAAGCTTTTTTAGTAAGTTTTGCCAGCCGGGTGGAGCAAATCCAATTGAGAATTTCGCTGCCACTTTACCAGTCAACCCTCGGTTTTTGAGGTAGTTAACAACGGTTTGCTTCTGCGGATGTTTCCTTAGTTGAGTTTGATAGTAATGATTGGCCTCTGAGAGCACATCATACAGTGATGGGTCTATTTTGGTTTTAGTATGCTGCGTCTGTGATTCTTCGTGTGGGACCTCCAAGTCTAAGTCCTTTGCGAGAGTTTCGACGGCAATTGGAAAATCGATGTTATCATAATCCATTATAAATCCGATCGCGTTGCCTCCTGCACCGCAGCCGAAACAATAATAAAATTGCCGTTCTTGGTTAACGCTAAAGGAAGGTGTTTTCTCCTGATGGAAGGGACAACAAGCAGTGTAGTTGTTACCCGTCTTTTTAAGTGGAACCCTCTGATCCACTACATCTACGATGTCTGTACGGCTTAACAGATTGTCTATGAAAGATTGAGGAATTAAACCGGCCATAATAACAAGTTAAATAAGGTAACGAGCAGCTCACGAGCATTAATGTCATGCTACACCGGTTCGCTAAAAGTGCAAAATGGTTAGAAGATTTTTCTCCTTACAGAATATGGATTTCTTTGATGTTCAGATTTTTATGAACTATCGGTATATGACGTGTTTTCAGCTTAAGCGGTCTTTTATCTTTTTACTAACCAATGATAAATCTGCTCTGCCAATCACCTGAGGTTTGATTAGGGCCATTACTTTACCCATGTCCTTAATCGTCTCTGCTCCGCTATCTGTAATTGCAGATCGAATTAATGAGTCAATTTCGTCATCGCTGAGTGCCTTGGGTAAAAACTCATTAAGAACTTCAATTTCGAATTGCTCCTGGGCGGCAAGCTCTGAACGCCCGCCGAGCTCAAATTGCTTAATTGACTCGCGCCTTTGTTTAACCATTTTGTCTAAGATGGCTATGATTTGTGAGTCACTTTGTTCTTCCCGAGTATCCACCTCAACTCTTTTAATATCTGACAAAGCTAATCGAATTGTCTTCAATCGATCCTTATCCTTCGCCTTCATAGCGGATTTCATCGATTCACTGAGTAATTTCTTGAGTGTGCTTTCGGTCATAGACGATGTGGAGGGCCGTTAAATGGCGGTGATAGTTTACAAATGGGTAAAAATAAAAAATAGTAGACTAGTATAGACGCTGACTTTTTCTATTTTCTCTTTGAAGTTTTTTGAGATGGCGCTTAACGGCAGCCGCAGCTTTTCGCTTTCTGACAGAAGTCGGCTTCTCGTAGAACTCCCGTCGCCGCACTTCAGCCAAGACACCTGCCTTCTCGCAAGCGCGCTTGAATCGACGAATAGCAATATCGAAAGGTTCATTCTCTTTTAGTTTAACTTGTGGCATTTTTTCTCCAAACCAAGTCTTAATTTTACTAATTAATCTCTAAATATCTAAATAACTGAAAAATAGAGAGGTAAATGGCTTGCTGGCTTCTTTACCAAAATAAGGGTGCGTATCTTAATGGTCTCTGTGCTTAATTGCAAAAGATTTAATAGCTGTTTGGTGATTATCGGGTCTTTTATCCGTAGACACTAAACAAATTTGGGGAAATTTAGAAAATTTGGCATGATAGAGGTCATTCTCAATTTTTAGGGCCGTGATTTTTGAAAGTTTTGGGCATAGAGACTTCTTGCGATGAAACTGGCATTGCGATTTATGATAGTCGAGAAGGCCTTGTGGGAGATAAGCTTTATAGTCAGGTTAAGACGCATGCCGCCTTTGGTGGTGTGGTTCCTGAGCTTGCCTCGCGAGATCACATCCGAAAGACATTACCTTTAATAATGGCTTTACTAGAGGAGACAAGCATATCGCTCTCGGATTTAGACGGAATTGCTTTTACCGCCGGGCCGGGATTGATTGGCTCCCTTCTAGTAGGTGCTAGTGTGGGGCGCTCCTTAGCCATGGGGCTCAATGTGCCAGCGATCGGCGTCCATCACATGGAGGGTCATCTTTTAGCTCCCATGTTAGAACCTGAGCCACCAGAATTTCCGTTTGTTGCTCTATTGGTTTCCGGAGGACACACACAACTGGTAAAGGTTGGAAAGATTGGGGATTATCAACTCCTTGGGGAGTCTCTAGATGACGCAGCTGGTGAGGCATTTGATAAAGTCGGCAAAATGTTGGGCTTGCCTTATCCAGGTGGGCCGCACGTGGCTAAGCTTGCACTAGATGGGATTACCGGAATATTTGAATTCCCCCGTCCGATGGTGAATAGACCTGGGTTAGATTTTAGTTTTAGCGGGCTTAAAACGGCTGTTAAAAATACTATTGCCGAGTTGTCCATAGTAGATAAACTAGATTCTCAAGCGAGGGCAAATATCGCCCGGGGCTTTGAAGATGCAGTGGTATCGACGTTGGCAATAAAGTGTCGAAGAGCTCTTCAGCAGACTGGTTTAAAGCGACTGATAATCGCTGGCGGGGTTAGTGCTAATTTGAATCTGCGTCAAGTGCTTGAGTCAACCGTGTCCGAGGTTGACGGGAGCCTTTACTACGCCCAGCCAAAATACTGCACAGATAACGGGGCTATGATAGCTTACGCCGGATGCAAAAGACTATTGGCCGGTGAAACAAGCGATTTAAATATCGATGTAAAACCCCGCTGGTCTCTTGAAACATTAAATCCCATATAAAAACTTTAAGGTGTTAAATGGACATTGTTTATATACGTGACTTAGAAATCAGAACCATAATTGGGATATACGACTGGGAGAGAGAGCAAAAGCAGTTGGTTAGCTTAGGACTCGAAATGGGATGTGATATCAAATCATGCGCAGCGACTGACTCCATAGAAAATGCTCTTAACTATAAAGCAGTCGCGAAAAGATTAATTGAATTCGTCGAGCAGTCCGAATTTTTTCTGGTTGAAACTTTAGCTGAAAGAGTCTCTGAAATTGTTTTAACAGAGTTTGGTGTATCCTGGTTAAAATTAAGAGTTGGAAAACCGGGCGCAGTCACAGGCTCTAAGGATGTTGGCGTTATCATTGAGCGTTCAGCCTAACTATACTTAGAGTAATCTCCTAAATGACCCTCCTAGTTTTATCGTTAGGTAGCAATGTCGAGCCGAAAGTCAATATAAAGCTTGCGGTTGAATCCTTGCGTAAAAAATTTGGTGAGCTACTACTGTCGAGCGTATATGAAAGCGAGGCAGTTGGTTTTGAGGGTAATAACTTTTTAAATCTAGTCACATCAGGCGAATCTGATGCTTCGTTAGAGGAGGTACAAAATTATCTCAAGATGCTCGAAGATGACATGGGAAGGGTGCGCGATAAACCAAAGTTTTCAGATAGGCCTATCGACATCGATATACTTCTTTTTGGAGATTCTACGGGAGAAGAATGTGGTTTGTCTTTACCTCGGGCAGAGATATTAACGTCCGCATTCGTTTTGCGGCCACTTGCTGAACTTCATCCAAAGCTTAAATACTCCCCATTGAATTTATGTTTTGACGAGCTCTGGGACGTTTTTGACAAGACCCAGCAGAAATTATGGCCTATAGACCTGAGCTTGTAGGATCAGTTTTTTTGATCAGCTCAAGCTTCTACCACCGTCAACCTTTATTATTTGCCCAGTGATGTATTGCCCGTTTTCGGCAAAAAAATAGGCTAAATTTGAAATATCCTCTGCACTGCCAATGCGTTTCATTGGAATAGAATCAAGAATTTCCTTTTGTCTACTCTGCGTTTCTTCATTATCCTTCTGTTCAAGATCTTCGGGCCAGAGAATAGCTCCGGGAGAAATTCCGTTAACTCGTACTCGGGGCGCCATCTCAAGGGATAGAGTTTTGGTCATGGACTTTAGTGCAGATTTTGCCATGTTATACAGGACATGATTTTGTAACGGCTTATCAACATGGGCATCTACTATATTTATAATACTCCCGTGTCTTTTCGTTAATTCTGGGTATAGGGCTTGACTCAAGAAAAATGCACCCTTGACATTAGAATTAAAAAGACTGTCCCAGTCAGTAGGTTTCGCCTCAATTAGAGGTGTCGGATAAAACATCGAAGCATTGTTTATGAGTACATCAATTCTTCCAAAATAGCTTAAAGCTGCGTTCGCTAATTCAATTGTTTCACTCTGGGAATCGAAATCAGCACAAAGAGCAACTGCTGTATTTTTTTTCACTCTATTGAATTCAGAACAAAGGTTTTTTGCTTCAAGCATTGAATTTTTCGCATGAATCAAGATTTTGTAGCCGTTACCATGGAAGGTTCGTGCGATTGATGCGCCTATCCGTTTTGCGGCACCTGTAACTAAAACGACTTTTGATTCTGTCATATACCCTCTGAAGGCTCGGTTACATATTTATTTATGAGTTGCAGGCGATATTGTCTAACTACTTCTCGAGCTTGTTGATCTGGCTGATTGTGCAATAATTTCTTTACGTCTATGTTCGAAACGATTTTTAAAACCTCGCTCAACAAATTCGTTCGGGAGTAGTCTATATTTTTTGAGCTCGTTTTTGAGATGGCCTCGCATACAGTCAAAAATCGTTCGAAGCGTTCTGGCCTTCTAATTGCGTCTAAAGACTCAATTATCGACAAAAGTTCATCTGCACCTAATTCCTTTAACCGACACATTTTTTTATGGTGTTCGCAAACAAGAGCGGCAAGGACAGCGTGGTCATTTGGAACGTTGAAACGCTCTTTGATCAGAGACTGTAACTGTAACTCATACTCGTGTGATTTGACATGTTTCCCTTGATTAGAATCATCCGAGAGACTTTTGCCAATGTCATTCATCAATGCTGCATAGCGAATGTTTGTCTCCTTGGTTAGTGTCGAAGCACATGACAAAGAATTAAGAGTTTGTAATGCAGTATTCATCTCCGGTAATAGAGCTTTTAGAGCTCCACACCTCTCAAGCGTTAAGATAAATTTATCGGGCGACGGTGAAGCAAGTGACTTTTGAAATTCTTGCCAGATGCGCTCTGGACTTAGTGTTTTTAATTCTCCACTCCGACTAATCTCTGACATAACTCTTAAGGTATCGGGGGATATACTGAATCCGAGTGAGGAGAGTTTTGCATGAAACCTGGCCACTCTAAGAACGCGCAAGGGATCTTCGCAAAACGCTTCAGACACATGCTTTAGTAACTTGTTCTTGATATCTGATAAACCCCCGAATGGATCAATTAATTTACCATCGAGGCCCTCTGCGATCGCATTAATAGTTAGGTCTCTGCGTTTCAGGTCGTCCTCTAAAGTTACCGTAGACGAAACATTAAAATCAAAAGCAGTATGACCAGAGCCTGTTTTTTTCTCAGTTCTTGCTAGTGCGTATTGTTCTCCCGTTGTTGGATGCAGAAAAACAGGAAAATCCTTGCCGACCTGGCGATAGCCCAGTTCCATCATGCTAGCAGGATTAGATCCAATGACGACCCAGTCTCGGTCTTCGGTCGGAATTCCAAGTAGCTTGTCGCGAACAGCACCGCCAACGAGATAAATTTTCATAAAGTAAGTTACAGCAAGTAAAAATTGTCAGTATTTAGTTGGTGATTGAATAGCGTTGATAATCTTCTAAGCACATCAATGTCATCTTTCTACCCCAAACATAACCAGTATCGAGGGCATGTACCTTTGGTTTGCCAGTTTCTCCATCGAGTGCAGCCCAATGTCCAAAGAGTATAGTTGCAACTTTTGAAATGTTCTCAAACTCGTACCAAGGCTTACAACCCTCTGGTGCAGCGTTTAAGCCCTCTTTTACATCTAGTCTTAAACTGCCAGCTTCGTCGCAAAATCTTATCCGAGTCAAATAGTTGGTGATAGTCCGAAGCCTTTCATATCCTTGAAGCTTGTCATGCCACCTAATAGGCCGGTCTCCATACATGTTTTTCAAAAAAATTTTATAGGTTTCACTTTGTAAGGATAGCTCAACTTCCGCAGCCAGGCTTAGTGTTTTTTGCAAAGACCACATCGGAGCAACTCCGGCGTGGACCATTAGGAAATTTTCCATTCCGTTTTTGGTTTCAACAGTACTATGATGTGCCAGAGATTTTTTTCTCAACCAATCACTAAGCAGATCACAATCTTTTGCTTTTAATAATTCGCTTAAGGTGTCTTTTGTTCGAGGTGGTGCACACCCTTCATGAATTGCTAAAAAATGAAGATCATGATTTCCCAGTACAATTCGCACAGATTGATCCATGTCTTGTAAAAATCTAAGTGTATCAAGAGAGTTAGGTCCTCTGTTTATCAGATCGCCTACACACCAAAGTTGGTCTTTACTCTTTAAAAAGTTAATTTTTTTCAACAACTTTTTCAGGGGCTTGTAGCAACCTTGAATATCGCCTACTACATAAGTGCTCATGAACTGAACTCGCTAGTAAAATTCGATTGTAGCATTTAGATATAGAAGTTCTTAGCTACTAATGGGTAACATGAGGTATCGCCAGCAAGAAAGAGTCTACAGGCGCTATAAATTTTTTCCCTGATAAATACTCCATTTCATAATTGCCACGCATCGTTCCAGTTTCTGTGCTGATGATGGCGGCACTAGTGTACCCAAAAGTTTGCTTGGGAAGAATCACGGGCTTCTGGCCGACAACTCCATCGCCATTCACTTCTTGGACCTTGCCGATTTCATCTCTTATATGCCAATAGCGTCTCAGTAATCTAACTCCTTCATTACCATCGTTTCGAATCTTTATAGAATAAGAAAACACATAACGACCACCCCCTGGGTCAGATTGCTCGAGGATATAAGAAGTAGTTACATCAATTTTTATAAACTCACTTGCTTCCATAAACTTAAGGCTACTCAGGATATTGCATCGCTTATTTTGACATAGTCATGCAGTGTCAAATTTTCTGGACGAAGTTTCTTATCGACTAGAATCTGTTCCAATAAAGATTCTGGAACCATCGAGCGTAGGCTATTTCTCACAGTTTTTCTCCTCTGATTAAAGGCGGTTTGGATGACTGCTTTTAAGCATTCTGGATTTTTGGCTTTTAATGACGAGGCAGAGCGAGGTTTTAACCTAACTAAAGCGGAAACAACTTTTGGCTTTGGCGTGAAAGCAGCAGAAGCGATGTTGAATAAATGCTCTGCCTCACAATAATATTGTACCATCAGCCCGAGGCGACCATAATTTTTACTTCCTACTTTAGAAACCATGCGTTGGATTACTTCCAGTTGTAGCATAAAAGTCATGTCTTTTATGAGTCCGGAGTTTTTTAATAGGTGAAAAATCAAAGGCGTTGATATGTTGTAGGGTAAGTTACCAACAATTCTAAGAGGCTGCCTTTCTGAGGCGATGGAATTTAGATCAAACTTCAAAGCATCGGCTTGTGTGATTTTCACCTTATCATACTCTGCATATTCGGTTTTTAACGATTCGGCTAAATCAGTATCAAGCTCAACACAATGTAGCTTTGCTCCAGAATTTGCTAATCCTTTTGTTAATGCGCCAAGACCTGGACCGATTTCTAAAATGTGCTCTTGTTTGCTCGGTGAAATAGTATCCAAAATTTTCGCTATAACTTCCTCATCATGCAGAAAGTTTTGTCCAAATCTCTTGCGGACTTGATGAGAAAGCCCATTAGATAATTTAGGCAACTTGCTCCTCTTTTTCATGAGCGCCTATTGTTTGCGATAAATTTCGCAACCGAAATTGCTTGTTTCATACTTCCTAGATTCACATTTCCGGTTCCAGCTCTTTCAAGAGCGGTACCATGATCTACTGATGTTCTTACGATAGGTAGACCAAGGGTTACGTTGACGGCATTACCAAAACCCTTAAATTTTAGAACAGGAAGGCCCTGATCATGATACATCGTTAGAACAGCATCATATTTTTTTAATAATTCAGAGTTGAAAATAGTATCTGCAGGCAGAGGACCAAGCACATCCATTTTCTGAGAAACAAATTCTTCGATAACTGGCAGAATTACATCAATTTCTTCTCTGCCGAGGTGTCCATTTTCCCCAGCATGAGGGTTAAGTCCACTTACAAGGATCTTAGGGTTTTTGATGCCAAACTTGTTTTCAAGGTCTTTGTGTAGAATTGAAATCGTTTCTCTGATGAGATCTCTGCTAATTGCATTTGGCACTTCTGACAGTGGTATGTGGGTAGTAGCTAGCGCTACTCTTAGGTCATCGGTGGTAAGCATCATGACGGATCGATTTACTTCGCATAACTCGGCTAAATATTCAGTATGTCCGCTGAAATTAAACCCAGCATCATTTATGACACCTTTGTGAACTGGGCCTGTCACGATCGCATCTAGCTCACCTCTCAAAGCTTTTTGCACTGCAATTTTCAGCGTTTCTAGCACATAGGGTGAATTATCTGCGTTTAATTGACCGGCTACTACGTTTGATTTTTTATCGACATGAAGCACAGAGAGTTTTCCTCGAGAGCATGCTACCGGTTCTTTACTCTGATCGAACGAATTGATTGATAGCGAAATTCCGAGTTGATTGGCTCTTTCTTTTAAAATTTCAGTATCTGAGATGACAACTAATTCGGTATTTTCAGGTGGCTCCTTAGATAGTAGCGCGCAAATATCTGGACCTATTCCAGCTGGCTCACCTGGTGTAATTGCAATTCTATGTATCACAAGAAAATTTCCAGCGAGATTTTAATCTACAAACTCCACGAATGCTTTTTCCCGTATTTCGATCATCCAGTTCTGTAATTCAAGATCGAATTTACGGTTGCGAAGTGAGTTTGCCGCTTGCGATCTTGTGTATTGCTGGCTTAGATCAGTCTCCCTTCGTCCCAGTACCTCTGCAATGTGCCATCCTGTCGTTGACTCAAAGGGTTCGCTTAGGACATTCTCTTCAAGCTCTTGAATTACTAATTCAAATTCGGGAGGCATACCGCCTTCGTTAACCCAATCCAGATCGCCGCCAGCCACCACTGATGTCGCATCATCGGAATGCTGTCTAGCAATGACAGCGAAATCTTCCCCGGCAAGGATTCTTTCCCTTAACTCTTTGATCTCCACAATAGTTTGCTCAGTATTACGGATTTCATTTGGGGAGAGCATTATGTGTCGTATATTCGTTTGTTTTACTATCTGCTCAGTGCCGCCTCGTTTACCAGCAAGAAAAATTACGTGATATCCATTCCCGGCCTCTATCGGTCCGGCTACCTCTCCTTCGTCCATTTCGATGACGATAGAAGAAAATAAATTGGGTAGCTGCTCAGCCTTGCGCCATCCAAAGTCAGTTGACTGGATTTGATACCTGCTGGACTCATCAGCCTCAGCCCGAACCTCGAGAAAATTACTACCGTCCTCAACTCTAGCAACTAAATTCGCAGCAAATCGCAGTTTTTCTTGTTTGATTTCGTTTGAATCGGTACCCGATATAGTGACAACCATATGGTCAATAAAAAAGTCAGGAGACATTACCTCCCGTCCCATTTCTGAATTAAGAAAATTATCTATTTCTTGCTCTGTAATTGTAATTCGACGATTAACCATCCCTCGCTGTAATTCTTGTATCATCATTTGTTGCCTGACTTGTTCTCGGGTTTGCAGGTAAACCCCGCTGTTCTCAAGCGCAGTCACATATTCATCGAAGGACATATTTGAGTTCTCAGCCATGTTTGCGAGAACTCTGTTGATAGTGTCATCGTCATATCGAATACTCACCTGCTCTGCCATTTGCAGCTGGATATTTTCCATAATCAATGCTTCTAAAACGTCGTCGCGAATCTCGTCCTCAGCTGGTAGTGGTCGATTGTCTCGAGCAGCTGCTTGTTGTAGATCATTTATGCGAGTGTCTAACTCACTCTGTAGAATAACTCCTTCGTCAACAAGGGCAATTATCCTATCTAAAAGCACCCGCTGTGCTGAGGCAGGCATGCAAGAAAATGTGGTCCATAGGATTAGTGATAAGCCTATAGAAAATATCTTTCGTTTGGTTTCCTCTCTATAAATCATAACTATTCTCTTTGAAGCCCCATATGCTGTCGGTCAAAAGGCTACTTAACCCACCACCAGTCAGGTTACCAAACCCATTTAGGGTTACTTGAACAAACACTCCATTATTGGGTTCTATATTAGGAAGAAACAATTCATCTTCGTCAACCCATTCCCTGCCAATTAATCGGATTGTGGTACAACAATTAGACCACTCAATTCCGGCAAAAGTTTCCAAATTACGAGCATTACTGTGGTCGTAATTAATTCGCCCAAGGACACGCCAATTTGCACCAAAGGGCCATATTGCGGAAATGTCTGACTGTCTTATACGCGAATCTATATTAGATGGGATTAAAAATCTGGAGGTTGGTATTAAATTTCTGACTCGATAAGCGATATTAAAAAGGTGGTCATCATCCGCTTGATACCCCAACTGAATCGATCCTTCATCGACCCGCTGCATTTCCTCATTCCACTGTGCGTCAGAGTTGAAGCGCCAGCTGTCGTTGATTGTGAACGCAAGTTCGCCAATGATTGATGATCTATTGGTCAGAGTTGAATAACGTGACAGTCGATTATGAAGTGGGTTGGCTATAGTAACTAATCTGTCTCTGAAGTAACTAACTTGACCAATACTTGCGCGCGCAACCTCTTTGCCCTTTGGATTTAATAGGCGAGTTGTTACAGCAAATGCAGCTTGGTCGGCATCGCCGAAACGATCTCCGCCGCTAAATCGATTATCACGGAATAATTGATTGAAGCTGAAATTCAGTTCAGAGGTATCAAATAAGGGTAGGCTACTTTGATCTTCGAATTCGCTATACAAATAGAAAACCCTCGGCTCAATTGTGCTGCGCCAACCTTCTTCAGATCGACTAAACTCACGTTCAAAGATTAAACCAGAGTCAAAGCTGTAATTTCCAATACTAAGCTCCGGATTTTGCAGACTAGAAATCGCCTGGTTTTCTAGCTTATATTCGGCATGTCGGTATTTACCCTTTGTGCGAATAAACCAACCAGGTCTCTCGATCGACCAGCTTATCTCTGGCTCTAAGATTAATCTATCCCCAGCCACAAGAGCTCCGTTTTCCAGTTCTAATTCGGTCAGGGCTGCCTCTTCTAGCTTTCTATCAAAAGAAGAATATTCGGTTTTAATCGCCAATCTGAGACCACCCCAGAGATCTGTCCCAGATTCAATTTGAAATTGAGGTAAGCGATCAAATGGTTTACTTAGATTTGAGGTAGAAAAAAACGGATCGATAATATCAATCCGCTGAACATTAATGCCAGCGCGAAGTAAATCGGAGCTGTAATCGATTCGACCTTGTCTGTTTAAATGAGTTCGACTTGTTAAATTCAGGCCATTGCTGCCTAAGTCATAGAAATAGTCTCTGTCTGAAACGGCGTTATAATCTACAAATGTTGACCAGTTTCTTCCTAGTGAGCCATAGTGTTCAAAACCAAGAAACCAGCGATCTTCGGATAAAGGTGAGTCTGATCCTAGCATGCCCGCGTTATCCGGGTTATATAATTTGTCGCCTGAGAGACCGGCGATATTAAGGGTATTCATAGACCAATCAGAAAGGTATCGTGTCTCAAGTCCCGCAAGCACACCTCGATCAGAAATTATGCGAGGATAAAGCGTAGCATCATAGTTGGGAGCTAAGTTAAAGTAATAGGGTAATTCAAAATCAAATCCACCGCTTCGAGTTGAACCGGTGCTTGGCGCAAGAAAGCCCGAGATTCGTTCATCTCCAAGAGGGAAGGGGAGAGTTCCTGGGTAATAAAAGATAGGAGTATTCCCAATTCTGAGGCTAACATTCTTTGCGAAACCTCGATTTGCAGTCTGGTCCAAGATGATATTGTCAGCCCGAAGTTTCCAGAAGGTATCCCCAGGTTCACATCGACTAAATTCACCATTATCGATACTCACCAATCCAGAGTCTGCTGTATAAACAATACTATTCGCGTTCCCGTGAGCGCCATAATTGTGGAGGGCATATTGTGCATCCTCGATTCTATTTACAGAGGTTTCACTGTCAATGTAGGCAGAAGATCCCAACATCAGAATTCCGGGCTCCCTAAAAATAATGTTGCCGTCCATCAATACGACATCGCTCTCTTGGTCTATTGAAGTGGTTGTATCATTGAGTATGTATCGATCGCCTTGCTTAACCCTTACATTGCCCTCTATTGAAATTAGGCTTTGTGTTAGCTGCGACAGACCAGAGTCTGCTAGGAATGAGGTTTCTAATGTGTCTGGTTCGTTTTCGATAGGGCTTAAATAAACAAGTGGATCTACATAGGTGCCACAGCAGTTACCAGGCAATGCACTTCGCTGCTCAGCAGAGAGTTCGCTTTTAGGTACCCAGTCCAGCCTAGATGGTCTCAAATTCGGAACTAGTTCACGGTCTTGGATAGATATTCTACCTTCTTGAGGAGTACTAGACTGCGATGGAATATGCGGCTCATCCGGAGAATTTACGTCCTGAGCGATACCTCCGGGATTGTCGACTGGCAATAGAGGATTTCCTGTTTGATTAATCTGTCGGCTGTCGCTTGGTTCTGATAGATCTGGGTCACGGGGAAGTACCGCGCTGGAACTGTTGTATCGATCACTTCCATCTGTTGTGCCTGAGGATTGGCCAGGTTCGAGATTTTCGCAAATCCATCCGTCTCCGTTTTGATTTGGCACACAATTATATCGCAAGGATTGCGCGATAGTTATATTTAGGCCCAAAAACAATTCTGCTCCAAGAAAAATACCTATAGCAATTCGAACCGCAGACTGAGATATTTTAAATGACATGTCCAGTTAGCTTATAAGAGAGTGTTTAAGGTTTGAATTTAATAAAAGAATTGCCATGGGGACCGATTAAGATATTGAGACAGAAATTAAATCAAGTTTTGTATTACCGATGATATATCATCTTAATTCATTGTACTTTGATTGACCAGCCTACTAATTTTGAGACTGAGACTCAGATTCGGATGAAAAACACAAGGAAAGACAGCTTAAAAGCATGGCTCCAACTGCAGTTCTCAGATTGTCGACAAGATATCAAGTTATCTTTAATTAGCGGGGATGCAAGTTTTCGTAAATATTATCGAATTGAAGTTGCAGGCACCAATTATGTCGCCGTTGATGCGCCTCCTACCCATGAAGATTCAGAGAGGTTTATTGGTATTGCTCAATTATACAGTGAAGCCTCTATAGCCACGCCAAGTGTCTTTTTTAAAGACATAGAAAATGGATTTATGTTGTTGGAAGATTTTGGAGATCAAACATACTTTAATAAGCTTAATTCATTAAAAGAAGAAGGTAATTTTGACGAGATAAATACTCTTTATGAGTCTGCAATAGATACTGTGATTGATATTCAAACTAAGGTCGATGGAACAAGCCTCAAATTTTATGAGAGTAAACTGCTCTATGAGGAAATGGAGTTATTCACGAATTGGTTTTGCAACTTGTTTTTAGGGTTAGAGGTTGACGAAAGAGCTAGAAAATTGATTTCAAAAACATTTGCTTTTTTAACGGAGGCTTCTGTTTGCCAAAAACAAGTGCCAGTTCATAGAGACTACCATTCACGCAATTTAATGGTTCTAAAAGAACCGAACTACCATCCACATCAAAAACCTGGAGTAATTGATTTTCAAGATTCATTAAACGGCCCCTATACTTATGATCTAGTCTCTCTACTTAGAGATGCGTATATTCGATGGGATATTAACTATGTTTCCAAATGGGTTAATTACTATTTCGAAGAAGCTCAGCAAAGCGCTCTGATTAGCAAGATTTCGAGAGATCAATTTATTCGGGAGTTTGATTTAATGGGTTTGCAAAGGCAATTAAAGGTGATGGGAATTTTTGCGCGACTTTCAATAAGGGATAATAAAGCAGGTTACTTGGCCGATATTCCTTTGGTTATGGATTACTTTTTAGAAATCGGTCAAAAATATCAAGAATTAGAGCCGTTCATGCTCTGGTTTAATGACAACGTGGTCGATAACGTTAAAGTCAAGATCCAACGAAAAGAGATGTTAGAACTTTAAGTTAGCAAAATTTACTTGATGATGGATTCCAAATGCGTGCAATGATTCTCGCCGCTGGTTTAGGCAAAAGAATGCGCCCTTTGACTGAAAATACACCTAAACCTCTACTTAAGGTGGATGGGAGGCCGCTAGTTGAACATTTGATAGGACGCTTAATTGCCGGTGGCGTAACTGGTGTAGTAATAAATTATCATCACTTAGGGGAGATGATTAAGAATTTTCTTGGGGACGGTTCTAGGTTTGGTATTGAAATATTGTATTCGGAGGAACCTGACTTACTAGAAACAGGTGGCGGAATCATCAATTCTTTACCCAAATTAAAAGATGAAAGTTTCATTGTTGTGAACGCTGATGTCTGGACAGATTTTGATTTCAACCATCTAGAGTCTATTAATGGAGACCAACATCTGGCTCATTTAGTTCTTGTTGAGAATACTAAAGACAATCCAACCGGAGATTTTTATATCAATCAATCGGGCTTGATTCACGATGCTGCTGAGAATGAGTCAAAGCGGCTGACGTTCAGTGGGATAAGCGTGTTGCACAGAAATCTTTTTAAAGGATATAAGACTGAACCGATGTCATTGGTCCCTTTACTTAAGTTGGCCATGGGGAAGAATTTAGTGACCGGACAAGTTCATGATGGAGTTTGGATTGACGTGGGGACTCCTCAGAGACTAGAAGAAGTAAACTTCTTATCTTCTTTGGGTGAGTCGGAATAAATGCTGGAGGGCATACTCAACCTTCGATATCGGCGAGCAATATTGTCTCGATTGAGCGGTGGACGCCTGAACAAGCCGTTGCCATCTAATCGCTTCACACATCAGCTACTCATTAAATCTATGTTTCTGTCCATGGGGAAATTGTCAAAAATGGATGGGCGGGTTACACCTGCGGAAATCAAATACGCTACCTCGATTATGCAATTAATGGGTTTATCCTATTCGGAAAAAAAGAAGGCGATCGAATACTTTGAAGCGGGGAAGAAACGGAGCAGTGAACCGACGGAATTTACTGTCAAGTTAGTCCGTTTAATTGGAAAAGGGAGTTCTCTAGCTGAGTTATTCCTTAAGATTCAATGTCGTCTTGCATTCGTCAAGGGAGTCCTCCGTCTCAGAGAAAAGGTTTATCTTAGAAATCTTGCCGAAATATTAGGTTTAAAAAAAGCCCAACTCGACGACATTTTCCGCGAAATTGGGGGGGCCATAGAGAATGATTTTATTAGAGATAGCAATCCCAAGTGGAATGCTTACAAAATTTTGCAGCTTGAGCCAGAAGCACAGGGCTCGGACATTAAAAAAGCATACTTAAGAATGATGTCAAAATATCACCCGGATAAAGTAGCGCACGACAAACTTACAGAGGAATCTAAAAGAAACCTTCAAAAGAAAATGATGGAAATACGTAATGCTTATGAGTGTCTCTGTGGAATATGAAAACACAGATTGCAAGAGAGTCCTTGATCTTGACAAACCTCTGAAAAATTTTTGTAAGACAAAGAGAATGGTTAACTGTAAGATACAAGCTTATTAACCAATTAGGTTTAGTTAATCCATGAAAGATTTTCTAATTGCACCATCAATTTTGTCCGCGGATTTCGCTCGTCTCGGAGAGGAGGTGAGTTCCGTTTTGGATGCTGGAGCAGATGTGATTCATTTTGATGTAATGGATAACCATTATGTTCCTAATTTGACTATTGGTCCGATGGTTTGCTCAGCATTGCGTAACTACCAGATTACTGCGCCGATAGATGTGCATTTAATGATTACTCCAGTGGATGAAATGATTCTAGAATTTGCGAAAGCTGGAGCGAGTTATATTAGTTTTCACCCAGAGGCTACGGCTCATGTAGACAGATCCTTGCAGCTTATAAGGGATCAAGGTTGCAAATCGGGGTTGGTATTTAATCCAGGAACACCTATTGATTGTCTAGAATATTTAATTGATAAGATTGATGTAATCTTGTTGATGTCCGTTAACCCTGGTTTTGGTGGACAGAAGTTTTTACCTTCTACTCTTAAAAAATTGGTAAAAGTTAGAAGGGTAATAGACGATGCTGGATTGCCGATTCGTCTTGAGGTTGATGGGGGAATAAGTGTTGAAAACATCAGAGAAGTCGCTGATGCTGGAGCTGACATGTTTGTGGCTGGGTCGGCTATTTTTAATAGCAATGATTATTCAGCAACCATCAGAGCAATGCGTAAGGAACTAGGCCAGAGGCAATCAGAAAATCATTAAGTCCAGAATAATGAATCAAGAACAATATGGTCAACTGGTAGCGCAGGGATATAATCGAATTCCTATCATAAGGGAAGTGCTAGCAGACACCGAAACTCCGTTAAGTGTCTACCTCAAACTTGCAAAAGGGAAAAACAGTTATTTCTTTGAGTCTGTGCAGGGAGGTGAAAAGTGGGGACGCTACTCCATAATAGGTCTTCCGTGCAGAACTATTCTTACGGTAAGAGATAAAAAGATTACCATCGAAACTGACGGTAATGTTCAAGACGAATTTGTGACCGATGACCCATTTGCTTTTTTAGCGGAATTTAAATCTCGTTTTAAAGTTGCGGAGATAACTGATGAACAAAGGTTCTCGGGAGGTTTGGTTGGTTATTTTTCATACGATACTGTTCGCTTCGTAGAAACAAAACTCGGCCCCGCTGACAATAAAGACGAGATAGATACACCAGATATATTGTTGATGCTTTCTGAGGAGTTAGTAGTTTTTGATAATCTTAGAGGTACGATTTCTTTCATAATTAATGTAGACCCGCATGAAGTTGGGAGTTTTGGAGAAGTTCAATTACGGTTAGATAGATTGCAAAATGCACTAAAAACGCCAGTCGCACTCCCGTTAATCAATAGTGGTGAGAATTTGAGCGCGCACAAGTTTAAGCACCATTTTCCAAAATCGGAATTTGAGGCTGCCGTTGAAAGTATTAAGAAATATATTGTGGCAGGTGATGCCATGCAGGTAGTACTAGCGCAAAGAATGTCAATCGAATACCCAGGCGATCCGATTAACGTGTATCGAGCACTACGTTATTTAAATCCCTCACCTTATATGGTCTTTTTTGATATGGGGGACCATCAAGTTGTAAGTGCATCACCAGAGATTTTGGCAAGAGTTGAGGCAGGTAAAATCACTGTAAGGCCATTAGCGGGGACCAGAAAGAGAGGTAATAGTGAGGAAGAGGACTCAGCCTTAGAAGAAGATTTGCTCGGAGATCAAAAAGAAATTGCAGAGCATCTGATGCTTATAGACCTGAGCAGGAATGACTCGGGTAGAGTTTCCAAAATTGGCAGTGTTACAGTTCCCAAAAAGATGTTTGTTGAAAGGTATTCTCACGTCATGCATATAGCCTCCATTGTGGAGAGCGAAATTAGAGAAGATAAGGATTCGCTGGATGTTCTAAAAGCTACCTTGCCGGTGGGCACTTTGAGCGGAGCTCCGAAAATTCGGGCAATGCAAATTATTGATGAGCTAGAGCCTGAAAAACGCGGTATTTTTGGTGGTGCGATGGGTTATTTGGGTTGGCACGACAATATGGACATGGCTATAGCTATTCGGACTGCGATCGTAAAGTCAGGCAAACTTTATGTTCAAGCAGGGGCGGGAATCGTTGCGGACTCTGAGCCCGTATCTGAATGGGAAGAAACTCAAAACAAGGCTAAGGCCATAGTCCTCGCAGTGGAATTGGTCAAAAATTCTCTTTCTCTTGATCCTACTGACTAACCGCTTTGAGTGACTTATATGCGTTTAAGGCGGCTTCCCTGGTAGTTTTTAATTCGACTATCGCTGATGGGTAATCTTTATCCAGCTTTATCCCTTGTTGTTGTAGATCCTTACTCGGTGCGGAGGAGGGATCATGAATGTATTTGTTGGGGCATGGAACTAGTTCGGGAACCCAGTTTTTAATGTATTTAGCTTCCGAGTCGAACTTTTTTGACTGAGTTACCGGATTAAATATTCTAAAGTAAGGTGCAGCGTCCACTCCGCTGCCTGCTACCCATTGCCATGAGCAGTAGTTATTTGCTAAATCTGCGTCAACTAAGGAATCCCAGAACCATTCGGCGCCTATTCTCCAGTCGATTAACAAGTTCTTAACCAGGAAAGATGCCGTGATCATCCTGACGCGATTATGCATATAGCCAGTGCGCGATAATTGACGCATGCCTGCGTCTACAAGAGGATAACCAGTTTCGCCGTCTTGCCATCTATTGAGGAGTTCAGAGGATTTTTGCCAAGGGAAAGCATTGAATCGTTTATTCATGTTTTTCACAGTGAGTTCAGGAAAATAATAGAGTAATGAACACGAGAATTCTCTCCAAACCAGTTCCCTGTAAAAGTGCTCGGCTTGAGTTTCTAAGTTTTCTGAAATTGCATAATTATTTACTTCATTCCAAGCGCGGATTGGAGATAATTCACCAAAGTGTAGGTGAGGAGACAGCTTAGAAACCGCATTTCTCCCTGGAAAATCTCGACCTAACTTGTATTGATAAAGGCCCTGACTGAGGAATAGTTTTAGGGCTTTTTCTCCACCTTCTTCGCCAGGAGTCCACTCTGACATCATATTTTTGGACCAGTCATTTTCACTGATTAGGTTCAAAGATTTTAAATCTGTATTATGTTGATTAGGTATAACGAAC
>Ga0208624_1000407_pt1 | contig 22529 bp, 7 predicted proteins | sample Knorr_S23_td_DCM_FD_185607 | JGI IMG/M metagenome (GOLD analysis project Ga0208624, IMG submission 185607) | Marine microbial communities from Southern Atlantic Ocean transect - Knorr_S23_td_DCM_ad_71m_LV_A (SPAdes) (version 2) | ecosystem: Environmental > Aquatic > Marine > Oceanic | place...
TAGTAAACTTTCACCACTTTCTTTTGTATGAAAATCAAAAGTAGGTCTTACATTTACAAATGAATATACATCTTGGTAATCACTGGCAAAAAAATTATCTAATCCGGTTATAGTACCTATAAGCTCTGGATTTTCTAATTTAGCATCTATTAATGTTGGTGCGTTAATAACAGCATTTTTAGCAATTCTTGAAGCCGTCCCGGTAAATGTCTGTGAAGCGAGCGCCCTGTCACTAATACTATCTATTCCTTTTGAAGCTAGAATACTATTAACAATATTCCTTACTCCCTCTCTATTTAGATTTTGGTCTGAACCCGCGTTTGTTTCGACATAATCTGCTATTATACCTCCATTTATTATTAAATCTCCATTATATGTACCTTGGTTAAATAAATTATCCAATGAATCAGAATGAACGCTACTTACCTCTGATTTAACACCAGACCCGGATGATGTAGCAACTATAGGCTGACCAGCTTCCTGATTTATTTTTTCAAGACTTCTATACTTTTCAGATAGATTTTTCTTTAAATTTTTAGTGAGTTTCCTTAGATCTGAATAGTCAATATTACTCATTTTATATTTTACCTATAATTAATTTTAAATCAAAACAATATAAATAAAAATATAATTTTAATTTTTATATTAAATTTCTATATTCCCGTATCTAGGATTTATATATTCAAATTTATCTATAATCTCAGTTATTTCTAAAGTAAATGAATGCTCTGACCCGTTAAAATCAAATAGAAATCCTTCATTAGTTATAAATGTAACCTCTAATTCTGAAAGATTATTAAAAAGATTATTATAGAATATTTTGGTTCCGGCTACAAATGAATTGTATAGAATATTATTACTATCACCTGGTAAAATGATTTTGGCAAATGTATCATCAATCTTACTGTTTTGTATTGATTTGATATGACTTAAAGAGGGAATTGTCATATAAATATAATTATCAGGATTGAGATCATATGGAGATTTGATTTTTTTTGTGATGATACGTCCACCTTCCCCAAAAACAGATATATGAGGTTGATATTCTGATAGTTTTTTAGATCTAAAAATATTATCTAATAGAAAAAGATTATTCTCGTAATCTAGATACACATTCCTTGTAGACTGGTTAATTAAATTACCATTTTTTTCTAAATTTCCTTTTACAAATGTATCATTATATATACTGTTAAATTGAAGATAAATGAAATCTTTATTACCTACATTGGTAATTTTCTTTATACTAAATGCTAAATCATTATTAAGTATTGTGTTTATAATATCTTCATTATATCTTTCTTCTATAAAACCTCCATAACCTAAATAAAATCCTTCAATAACTATGTAAGGATAGTCTTTTTCATCATTTATATCATACCATTTATTTTCTAGTATATTATTTATATTTATATCATCATTTTCTATATTATTAATTTGGGATAGATTATCATTAAATGTGCCTTTTTGTTTAATATAGTTATTTTTTGTGTTTTTATCAGTCATAAAGTCTTCTTTGATTGTTGGATAAACCGTATAATACCCATCACTGAATGGGTTTGCCATAAAATCCTCTATACCGGTATTATTTCCCAAATATTTATTACTATCAAGAGTATTAAAATCTATAAATGGAATGGTAATACCTTTCATACCTCCTATAAATACTCTTCCAGCATAGTTTTTATTAAAATGCGATAAACCTCCTTGAATGTATTTGTTATCTATGTTATTTATAACCTTTGATTCTATTCCGTATTTATTGATATGTTTTCCGATATTTGTATTGAGTCCTTTATAAAATATTTTAGTATACCATTTATTATTTATCGTGAAAGGTTGAGTTGATAGAAAATTATGTGTCATGTTTTTAAGACTAGGTACAAGAGGATTTTTTAACAATATAATACTTGACCCTAAACTATAATCTATGTAGGGTGTCTCTATGTATATTTTCTCTTGACCTTGTGTTTGGTCTATATCAACTATTCTGTATGATTGGGTCGTATAAACTTCATCATATCTAGTATTATTTATACTGTGAATACTGTGAGGAGGATATTTATTTTTAACAATCTTGCGCTTGACACCCCAATCTATTATGATTATATCTCCTATTTCTACATTATCAAATCTAATATTATTATTTTCTGAGACATTTACAGGTATGGCATATTTGTTTTCATTTACCATCAGCATAGCATCTGTAGAGGTTAAAGTTGGATATAATATAAAAGCAAACTGCAAATCTTCTTGATTTATATCATGTGTTTTAACTAATTTGTTTTTAAGTGTAATTGTAATAGTGGAATCATTATTAAGAACAGCCGAATCAATAATACCTAATTCTGTATTTTCATTTTTATCAAAAGGTTGTTTTTCATTTTTTGATTGTATATTACTTGAAATAACGATCATACAGTCTTTTAATCTATTTGTGTCTGCTTGATTAGATAATGTAATATTACCTACTAAATTTGAAATTGTAAGTTGAGAAATACCAGAAATCTCATTCAATGATCTAATAATAACTTTATTATAGTCATTAACGTCTTTCTCGTTATTTTGACTGTACTTTTCTGAATTATTGGCTAATATATTGATTTTTTTTGTTTTATATTTTCCTAATATAGCATTATATGTAATTCTTTCTAATTGACTGTTGTATTCCTTATCTAATACACACATATTATTTAAATAATTATTGAATAAACTGTTATATTTATTATTATGGTTGAAATAAAGCTGTGGGAGAAAAGATCCACATAATACCTTTAAAGGACTATTAGTTAAACCTAATCTAGAATCTCCTTTAGCCATAGCATCTTTGTAATTAGGTCCACTATCATAAGAATATTTAGATTTAAGAGAATCTACTAGTAATATGTCATCGCCACTTTCAAGATTTATAATTGGATTATTTCCATCTATTTCTGTAAATTCTAAATTTGAATATTTCGGATTTTTATAAAAATCATCACTTTTATTAACATTAGGATCTAATACTCCTGAATGACTATTTGTTTCTTTTTTATTAAACTCTTTTGTATTAATGTTTATGGTATTTGATATTATTGTATTATTTTTGTTTAATATGTCTAATGAATTTTTATCCAAAAATGTTTTAAATCTCAGTGTCATCTTATTTTTCAAAAAATCATTGAAAAAATAATCATAATCTCCTGATAAAAATAATTTTCTGCTATTTACATCATTTTTCCTTTCATAACATACAGATTTACCAATTATTGTAGCACATGCTAATCTTTTCTGAAAAGTATAGTATGGCAGTGTTTTATTAAGCTTATTTTTTACAATCTTGATTGATGAGGCAATTAAATTATTAAAACCATCATAGTTTTTAAATAATGCGTCATGTGTACTTGTATTAATTGCTGACTCACGTGCGGATAATGCCGCATTTTCAATAGATAATTGTTCTGGTGTTGTTGATAATGAAGTAGATGATATTATTTCAGAATATTTAGTATCTTCGTATAAAATTATATTATCAGTTTCGTCTAAATAAGCTGTATTACCGTATATATTCTTATTTATAACATACATTTTATCATCAGATTTAGTTTTATATGACTGATCATAAATACTATTATCACTCTTTATAGATGGAACTGAATTATTTGAATCAATATAATATGAATTTTTAGATGATAAATATCCATTCTGTTTAAGAGGTTCATCTTCAGTATAATCTTTGTTAGCTGAAGCATCAAAAACAATATTTATATTATCTTTATTCAACTTATCAAAAAGTTTATCTATACCTTCTTTACTGTTTATATCTGGATCAATAAGCATGTATATATAATATTCACTAGATACTGAATCCTCGCTATTTACATTCGAGAATGAATCTGAATTTAATGTACATTCTTTACTATATTGATGAGGATTTAAGGAAGTTCCTAATACATAACCTATAAAATCACTTTCATATCTATATTCACTATAGACTAAGGGCACAGGATTAAAATTATTCTTGTTATTATAATGATCTGTGCTGTAGTATACGTTTGTAGAAGGATTCTCATTTATAATATATACACCCATACCAGGTAAAAACTCTTTTGAAGAATAATCCTTATTAGATAAATCTTGGTGAGGTCTTCTAAAACCTTTATATGGAACACCGGTAATATCTATTTTAGATCCATTCTCTGTTTTAAGATAAGTTTTAATTATATCATACTCATGATAAGGAAATAATTTTTTAGAAAATCCTTTCACTGTCCTGTTTTCCAGATTAGAAGAGGTTGCCTTTCCAGTCAATTTGTCTATATTTGAAGAATTAACACTTTCAAAGCAAAATCCTTTGTCATCTATAGGACAAACTCTAAGCTTGATTATTCTATTCTTGAAAAGATTATATGAATATGTTCTATATAATTCAGATGCTTTGATAAGATTATATTTCATATTATTTACAATATGATTCATTTGTTCATCAATTAATCTTTCAAAAATTCCTAATGTACTATACTCTTCAACATAGTTTGATAAGTCATTATTTAAACTATATTTGTTTTTGTCAAATTTGCCTAATTTGTTAACAACAATAGGAAGTCTGTAAACTTTTAAAGATATATTATATTTTTGGTCAACAGATAACCCAGATGTCAACGAATCAACTGATTTGTATACGCTGTTATATATATTTAGTGTCTGTGAATTATTAGAAATAATATTAACACCTTTTTTCAATATATAAAGATTATCACTATTAACCATGAATTTTCCACCAATTACCTCAACTATTATTGTTTGACTATTATTTGTTGTTTCAACTATTTTTCCTTTTGCTATCTCTAATTCATTTCCAGATTTTTGTAGATACTGAGTTATAATATCACCCTTTACATAACTATCAGTAGTTTCTATATTAGAAATTATGACAAATGATAGATTTTTTACATATTTTATCTTATTATTTTGTTGATTAATCTCTAATGTTTGGAGGTCATTTTCCTCATTATATTGCGATAATATATTATTTTGCCCAACATTTACAGAATAAACATATGCTAGATTATTCTCCCCGTTATTTGTATAATATTCTATTTTAAATCTTGTATCTCCCGATGAAGAACCAGTACCCTCTTCATATGTTAAATAAAGATTTATATCATAATTATCAGAGTCATGTGAAAAATGACGATATATGTTATTATTTTTAAAAGGTATGTCTATTTTATTATCATTTGATTTTTCAATGTAAATTGAGGGTGTCTTTGAATAACCTTCGCCTGTGTTATTATCTGATACATTTATATCAACTATTTTTTCATCTGATACTGTCGCATTTAAGATTGGGGTTGTAATAATATTAGAATCATCACTAGATGTGTGTATTTGAGGAGTTTCAATATAATTATTACCTTTATCATCTATTTTGACAAAATCTATTTTTCCATTCATACTTACATCTAATATGGCATTTGAATATGGAGAGTCTATACTTATTTTAGGTATATTATTATTTTCAGTATCATTAAGGATCATACCTATAAGATTATTATGTTCTATCTTAACCTTACCATTATTTATCAAAGAAATAGCTGTTGCTCCAGATCCATTATCATTAATATTAGATATGGTTATTCTAGGCGGCTTTGTATAACCATAGCCAGGATTGAGTATTTCTATACCAACCACATTTGATCTCGCACTTGAAGTACTTTTTGTAACTATCACTTTACCGGTTGCTTTTATGGCTATATCGGTGTCAGGAATATCTGGGTCACTAAATTCAACGGTTGCTCCATCAAAATATCCGGTGCCCTTTGCTGTGATTTTTACTGACTCTACAAACCCATATCCTATTTTTGCTGTAATTTCAGGTAAAAGACCAGAAACTATGTTAGAATAATTATTACTATTAAGGGTTACATTAGGTTGAATCGTATATCCTGAACCCATTTCACTTAAAATGATATTGTTGATTCTGTTATCATTTACATCAAGTTTTACTACAGCATCTTTCTTTGGTGGTGATATTGTTATACTTGGATTTTTGCTATAACCCATACCTTGGTATATGATAGTGGGGTCTTTAAGAGTTCCTATGTTTCCTATTATAGGAATCAACTCAGCTGATGAACCAGAAGAACTTGTAATTGTTATTTGTGGTATAGATGTAAATATGCCACTGTTTCTGATCAATCCTTTCATAATGACAGATGTTCTTGAATTTAGGTTTTGGTTATTTACTATATCATATTCGGTTGTATTAGAAATAAATGGCATTATTAAATTATTGATCGAAAATGGTGAATTTATTTGGTTTATTGTTATTTCTTTTGAAGAGGTTCCTTTTGATAAGGTAATAACATCCGTCTCATTAAATGTATTTGAACTTATTTTAATAAAAAGTTCATCTTCACTGGAGGATATGTATTTAGTCTGAATAATTGAAGCAACGGCATTTGTATTTGCTTGGGTGAATACCATTCCTTCATAATAGGTTTGATTAGGTATATTACCAATAGTTTTGTATACATAACCGGTTGCTATTTCGCTCACTTCAATGCTTGTATTAGAAAGATCATAATTACTACCTGGATTTCCTAAAAGAGTATCATTGACATTATTGCATTTACCATCAAATCCAGTACCATCTGAATCCTCTCCTGTTTGCTTTTTAATTGAGATTGTTGGTACTTCAAAGTAACCATTACCATAGGATGTTAATACTATATTTTCTACCTTACCGTCTATTATAATAGGATAGCCTTTAGGTTCTACATAATTTTTTGTGAATGTTTTTCCCCCAGTAAATACTAATATATCTGTTTCACTATACCCGGTTCCCTTATCTACAATATTTACATTTTTTATACCTCCTATAAGCACATCTATTATACCCATGTTTAATTCACTTTCAATTATTGCTCTTGGTGGATCAATTACTAAACTAGCACCTGTAATTCCTGTTGAACTAATTTTATATCCACTTCCTCCATGTATAACACTTGATAATCCCATTTCAGTTATATTAAGAGAAGTTTTACCAACTTCAACAATAGCTGTTATAATAGCATCTTGACCGTCCATTTGGCTTATATCATTTCTAATTACCGACATTTTGGGAGGATTTGAAATATCATAATTTGAACCTGAGACTGAAATTGATACAGTTCCAATGGCATCTATTTGGGCTACAAAATGTTCAGTACTGCTTACTTGAGCTCCTGCACTGTCAAAATAATAATGGGTTAATACTATCAAATCAGATTGGGAATAACCCCTTCCTGTTGTAGTAACAACTACACTATCAAAGGTTACACCATTTCTTTTAATATATGCTTCAGCTGCTATGCCATCTGATGGTGCTGATATCTCTAACCATTCTTTATTATTAGCTGAATTCAAAGCCCATGATTTAAGATATGTATCAGTATCTATATTAAAAGCATAAGCCTCATTTACCAAATCATCTATAGTGTTTACAGGTGTAATAGTTCCTATTCCTGATATTGAAACTGTACCTAAAGCCTGTATTCCTGAACTTGAGGCTATGATTGATGGGGCTTCAGTATAACCCTTTCCTCTACTAAAGGATACATTTACATTATTATTATTATTTTCCTGGATATTTTCTCCTTCTAATAAGATTTCGGAAATTTGCTCAGATTCAGTATTTACAGCATATCCCACAGCTGTTTCATTCATAGATTCAATATTAATTGTAGGTTTATCTCTATAATATAATCCTTTCTCATATACAAGCGTATCTTTTATAATACCGTTTTCGATTTGACTCGCATATATTTCTGCCTTTTTATTACCTGTAATTTCTGTATCTGGTTCAGAAACGGTTATTTTGGGTATACCTACATAACCATTACCACTACTACTATTATCAACCTGATTAGATATTGAAGCACTAGAAATACTACTATTAAGAACGACAGTTGCCTTAGCGTTATCATTATTTTCTGTATCAATATACTTATATTCACTATCCTTTAAAAATTCATTATCATAATCACTTTTATTCAGGGTTCCCGTTCCCTTTTTTCCATTATAGTTTAATACAGTTGTGTTGTATATACTTTCTAACTTAGATATACTATTCTCATAACTTTCTATTAAATCTATGTTAAAAAATTTTTCTCTTTTAAAATCAGAATCTTTATTTATTATATTATGGTTTTCAATATAAACACGGTCATTAACATTAAATTCAGATTGAGATTTAGTTTCAACTATAATATAATCTGAATATAGTTCATTATTTCTTGCCGTATTGAAAAAACTACGCTTAACTTCACTTTCTTTGTTTGTTTCATAATTTGTTTTAAAGTAATCCCATTTGTTATTATAGTATGAATTCTTGAACCCAAATTTATCTAATGCTGTATCTTCGTCTTCCAAAAATTTAAAGAAATTAGGCTGGTATACTTGTAAATTTGTTACTACACTTCCTTCTAGTCTTGACTTATTAGGTACAGTTCTACTATATATATAAATCCCACTGTGTGTGTTATTCTTCTCTATTTGCCATTCAGAAAGTTTTCTTATAAATGTTTTAGCTAAATCTCTTGTTAGAAGTGTATTATCTGAAATTGAAAGATACCTGTCGAAAAAATGACGTGATTCATCAATAGAACGATTAAGTAAATATGACCCGATACCTATACTAACCATATCTATATTAGGTAGTCTGTTGAAATTATAATCGTATGGTAGTATTATTCCTATAGTATTCGAATCCAATCCAATTATAATATCACCTATATTAAAATTCATATAGTTTTCTGTGAATAAATCATAATCAACTTCAAAATTGCCATATTTATCTATTCTTTTATCAAGGTTAGTTATTCTGCCTATAATATTATCCTTATATGTTGTATTAATATCTTTTAACTTCATGAAAAGCTCATTTTTAATATACAGGGGTTCTAAACCAGTACTTTCTTTATCATTATACCTATTTGGTGTACTATCATCGTCATATTCTTTATGAGGATGTTCATTCCTATAACCATTTATGAATGATTGTCCTAGATATTCAACACCTGTAATACTTTCGCTTGCTACCGCATAATTTTTATCATTATATCCATCTACTCTTGGATATTTTATATTATTCCCATAATTATCTATAAAAGAACGTTCAAGATCACCCTTGTAAAAACTACCCTTATTTGTTGATAATGAATTTTTATTATAGGCATTTTCCATATTTTTAAATTTACTATTTGATAAATCATTATTTAAATAACTACTTTCACGTACTTTGAATATTCTATTAACAATAAAATCTATAGCAAGATTTTTAACACTACTAGAATTTATAGAACTATTAATATAGTCTACAAATTTATTGTATATTTCATCATCCGGTTCATCAATATAACCTTCATTTGTAAATAGATTTTGTTTACTATTCAAATAATCTAGTTTAGGTAAAGGCAAAATTTGTCTAACCTTTATTTTATAATTCATAGGTATTACAACTAACTTTTCTCCATTTAATGAAGAACCTGGAATATTATCCGTACTTGCGAATCCTGTGGTATATATAATAGTATTATTGGGAACCGATATTTGTGGGATTTTAAGATTTATATATGGAAATCCTTCATTATAGTAGAGAACCCTACTCTTTTCTGTAGATGTGTTTTGATGAGAATCAAATATCTTTTTGTATTGTTTGAAAGTAATAGAATTTACACTCTTATTTACAGAAATTGTAAACTTACATTCTTGATTTATACCATATTCATTATTTATGTCAATATACTTTTGAAATTTGGAATCTGTGTAAAAAATACCCTTAGAATAGTCATATGCCCTTGATTTTAAAGAACCCAAAACAGCTAATAGATATTTAACAATTGAATCTGCCGAATATTTACCACTTGCTATATTTAATTCATAAACTGGATATTTATCAATTGATTTTAAATTTTCTATATAAAATCCTTCTGAATTATTATTAATATTAAAATAATCACCAATCTTATTAGTTGATGAATTGACTTTCGGCATAATATCGAATGAATCTAAAGATTTTATGCTATCTTCAGGTATGAATTCTTTAGCAAAGCTTATTTCCTGAATGCCGGTTTTGCTGTTTTTTTTATATATTGACGTTATGTTAAAATCACATGTATCGACTAAATCAGATAATATATTACTTTTATCTAGATATTTTTCTAGGTTTTTTGCTATTGTGTATTGGTCATTAAAGACAAACTCCGTACTGTCATTTATGTTATCCGCTTTAATGCCTTTTAATACATTATCTATATAGCTATTGTCACTATTGTATTCATGATTCTCCAGGCTTGTAATTACATAATCACCCATAGATTCTCTTAAATATACCTTTAATTCTTCATTAAATAATTTTAATTCCTTTTTTGTTGTTGAGAACAGGTCATAATTTTCAGAATTATATTTATACTCAGCATAATATTTATTAGCTATTCCAAGATTACTTGTAAAGTTTACTTTATCATATTTATTTATACTTATTCTTTTATTAAGTGTTATCTTAGTCCCATTTACATTTGTAACAGTAGGTCCATCAGTTATAGATGTCCATATAATATTTTGAGATGTCATAATATCTCCAACTTTTATATCTCCATTTTCTTTTGTAAGTATGATTACATTATTATTTATTTCATTACTATCTATTATAGATTCTACACTATTATGATTAAATATTCTTTTAGAACCTATAAAAAGTTCTATGTAGCTTGTTTTACTTATATTATTATCACTTTCATAAATTCTTAAAATAGTATTGTCTATTTCTGACATAGTATAAATATATTCTATTTCACTTAAATCATACTTTTGAAAACTTAAATCCAAAATTTCCATGTTATCTAAAGAAGGACGCCAATTATCTTCCAGAAGAATTTTATAATAAATTTCAGTCGAATCTTTGTATAATTCTACACTTTCACTGATATCTGCTAGAAAAAATCTATTATTAATTTGTATGTATCTATAATCTTTCACAATTGAGTGTAGGTCGGATATAATATCACCATTTGAGTCTTTTTGATTAATTAATAGATAGTTTGCCTCTCTTTTGACTTGCTTTACTGTATTTTTATTAGAAAAGGTAAATCTATAATATTTTTTAAATGATATACTGAAATTTAAACCAAAATCATTTAAATCGCATATATTACTTATTTCTATACCATTTGTAATATTTGATGGAATATTCACTACTATAGGTGTAGGAATATTTCTTTTGGTTGCTTTTCCAGTAGACATGGTGATACTATCAGTTGTGTTAAAAACCTGCTCACCCTCTAAAATTATCACTGGTGAACTACCCTCATAGGTATTCAATATATATCCAGTTGCTCCTGTATTATCTTGAGTTAACAAAGCACCCTGATAGTATCTTAGTTCATTTAAACCTTTGAGCTTGTATAACTTTAAACTGTTAGACCAAATATTATTATGTGGTTTAGATATTATATTAGTATTTGTATAGTAATTGGTTATTAGATTATATAAATTAGTATTGTATTTGTTAAAATTATCTATAATTTCTTGTTTAAATTCGTTACAAACTGTTACAAGAATTTCTTCATTTTCAAGTGTTCCAAATGGAATATTATATTGATTATTATTAGTGGATATCGGAATAGTTCTAAATAAATAGCGTTTTATTTCAGTGCTACCTGCTTCAACATCTAATTCACTTTTTTCATAAACTGTAAATATATACTTTAACTCACTATTTGTACTGTTAAATATCACTTTATAGGGCATTTCAAGATCACTGAATACATTAGGAATAACATCACTTGTGTTATTCCCAAATATCTTGATCTCAAATTGGTAATAATCTATAAATTTTATATGAACATATCCTCTGTTATTAAATAAAGGTTCATTATAATCAGAATTAAAATATGCCAAAAAATACTTGAATCCTTCTAAGTCATTGTTAATTCTATACAAAAGATTTTCTGTAAAACAGTGAATTGTGTTTTCAATATTAGTCTCTGTGTTTTGTGATAAACCAATTAGATTGTTACCATCTAATATAAAATCACCAAGATATTTATTATCAATATAGTAGTCCCTATTTTTAATATTTATGTTGCTGTTGTATTGGTCATCTGATAATGATATTCTTAATAGGGTGTTAATACGTTTTAGATTAGAAATATAATCTAGCTCAGTAAAAGTGTATACAGAATCTTCGATATTAATTTTATAGTATTTACCTTTATTACTACCCTCCAAAATCCTGTATATATAATTTAATGTATTAGTATCTATTGTTTTACTAACATAATCTATATCAAGTATTTTTGTGTATGTATGATTATTATTATCAAGTGTGTATTTATAAATACCGTTTTCAGAGGATATACTTTGATTTTTTAAAATGATAAAATCATTGTTATTTAATCCAATTTCGTCCACAATGTTATCTGTAATAGGAAGTACTATATTTTCTTTTGTTGCTACTTTAATAAATGTATTATGTAGATTAGTATTTGTTATTTCTTTTATTCTCTTATGATTTTCATTATGGATTTCCTTATTTGATGAAGGCGTTATTATAGGCATACCCTCTCTTACAGTGGATGCGGTATTTACATTATAATTGATAGTATTGATTAGATCAGATTTATTTACCCATCGCAATTTATTATTTATTTTCGTTTTTATATTAAATTGACCAAAGTTGCTTTCTATTAAATTTTCGTTAAAAGTGTATGATGTATTGGGTATTTCAGAAGATATTAGTCTTATAGAGTAAATATTAGAATACGTGTCACCTAAATCTATCTTATAATGCGAGGGTGTAGGATATGAAATTTTTACATTTGTGATTATATTTATTTTACTTCCAGTACCTACATTACATGTTTTTATTTCATTAGGATCTATATTAGATGGTATTTTTACTTCAATTTCATTAAATTCGTATTCCTTATTATTTTCATTATAGGTGTCGGCATTTTCTAATCGTGTAATACCATTATTATTTATGAATTTAACTATACTAAAAATAGGTTTTCCATTTTCAAAATTAAATTCAAAGTTAGATTTATTTATTCCTACATTTTTAAATTCATCATCCAATAAGTTTAAAAAGATTAGCTGATTATAAAATTTTATATCTGATACCATATTTAATTTATCTAGTTTTATTGTAAAAATATTAGAATTATTTACAAAAAATATAGGTAAAAAATTAGATAAAGAATTTATTGATAATTCCTTTTTATCAAACTTATATTCAGTTCTTCGGTTTTTACTATCAATATTAACAATAGTTCTTTTTATTTTTTTTCTTTTTTCAGTTTCAGCAAATTTTACAAATTGTTCAAAAGCAACGGAACTTTCAGGTACAGATATTCCAGTTTCAGTATTAACTTTTATTTCTTCCGTAAATGAAGGAGCATTTTCATCATATCTATTTTTAGCGGTTTGTTTTGATGATTCAAGTTTATTAAATGTAATATTATTAGAAGTTTCTCTATATTCATCTTGAACATATTTATTTGTTAATAGTAAATCATCACCCATTTTTATAAATATAGAATTTAATTCCTTAAATAATTATATATAACTATAAATAAAAATATAAATTTATATTACAAATGGATAAATATATAGAAAATTTGTTTAGAAAGGAAGAACTTAGCTCTAATAAAAATGAGGTAAATATATCCAATAATGCTATTAAAAATTTTACTAAAATATATAAAATTATTTTAGAACAGGCTGATAAAACAAAAAAGTTTAATGAAAAATATAAAAAAGAACTTAATAAAGTAATAGATAAACTAAACAAATCAGCTGAAAAAAGAAAAGGAACATTTATAAGCACAAATGATCTTAAAAATCTAAATGAACAAAATGGTGGAGGAGATATACCCAATAATAGTTATTGCCATAACTATCCAAGCCAATGTTCAGATTCATTTACATCATGTGGTCAATATGGAGGTTTTAATCAATCAAATCAAAATATGGAGGTTAGTGGAAATATTATTCCAAATCATGTTTTTAAAAAATTAGCACAAAATACCTCTAAATATACTATACCAAAAAACATTTTACCACAAATACAACATATAGTTAATGATAAAGTTGCTGAAGAATTAAAAAAATAATTAAATATTAAATATTTATTTTTTTAATTTAGTTTTTGGTTTCTTTTTAATTACTACCGAACCAGAACCTATATCATTAAATTCTTTCATATATTCATTAAGGTTCTTTTTATATAGAGCCAAAAATTCTTCTATATCTTCTTTCCATAATTCTGTTGATGTTTTTCCAAATAGAGTATCATATTCAATTTGTTTTAGTTCTTTTTTCTTTTTCAGTTCTTCAATTTCCTCACTTGTCAATTTATATAAATCCATACCCAATAAATAATCATATGAAGGAGTATTTTCTTTAGTTACAATCTTAGGATATCCATTTTCTTCTAATTTATCAATAATATCTTTCTTTTTAACATTTCGTATTTCAATAGTTTCCGCTATAATTTCCATAATAAATTTAACCTTAAATTTTATTATATCTAATTCTTTTTTCAATTGTTCTAGTAAATATTCTCTTCTCTTTACGTATACCTCCTTTCTTATATTAAACCATCTTTCTATGATATCCTCGACAGTCTTAAATTTAGTCATTTTACAATTTTCATTAAATGAATGCATGTTAGTAATCGATATACTCGATGTTAATTTTAATCTATTCTCTAATTCATTAATACCATCCTTTCCTATTTTATTATACCATTTTTTAAGTGATATAGGATTAATTTTAACCGTAATGTTTACATTTTTTTCAGTTGAATCATCCTTAAATGACCTCACAAAGTTTTTAGCGGTTTCTTTTCCTCTTTCAACAGATATTTTATCTAAATATTCCATATATTTTTCAGTCCATATCCCAATAGGTAATTCTGTAATACATATAGTTCCATCATTTACTATTTGGAATTTACCCCTTGTTATATAACTTCCAGGTGATGTAGATTCAATTTGTCCATTAAATCCTCTATACCATGGTTTCAGTAAAATATTATCTTTGCCGTCAATCATGTTAAGAATATATTTACAAAGATCAACTGGATTGTATTTAGGAATATCTGTTGAAAATCCAGTTCCTATTCCACTTGAACCATTTATCAATAATGCTGGAATAATCGGATAATAATATTCTGGTTCAATTGGGAATCCATCATCATTTAGGGTCTTACATAAGCGATCATCCTCTTCCCTAAACAAAGCACGTGTTAAATTAGATAGTTTAGTGAAAATATATCTTGATTGAGCAGCATCATCCCCTCCCATTAATCTTGTTCCAAATTGCCCTATAGGTTCTAGATAATTAATGTTATTTGAACCGACATAATCCTGTGCCATATTTTTGATTGTGTTTTCAAGGGATACTTCACCATGATGATATGCCGCATGTTCACTAATATAACCAGCTAATTGAGCTACTTTTACTTCATTTTTTAGTTTTCTTTTAAATGAGGCATATAGAACCTTTCTTTGTGATGGTTTTAATCCATCCATCATATTTGGAATAGAACGGTCATTATCTTCATTTGAAAAATGAATCAGTTCATCATCTACAAATTCTTTAAATGTCATTTGTTTTCTGTTAAAATCGGGATATTTAGATTTATCATATTCCATTAACCATGACTTTCTATCATTTGAACGTTTTTTATTGAATGCTAAATCTAATCTATTTTTTTTCGCCTCCTTATCTTTTTGTTCTTTACCTGTTTCTATAGGTTCATCTTTATTAATTTGTTCTTCAGTATTAATCTGTTGTTCATTTGGTTCTATTTCATTTTCAGGAAGAACGGGATTATATGTTATAATTTTCAATTTTCTAAAATATTCTTTAGCCTCTTTTGTTGTAGAAGTACCCAACCCTTTGTAATATTTGATTCTATAGCCTTTTGCCGCATCTGTTTCTTTCCATTTATCATAATCTTGAAGTGTATAAAATACCTTTTCATCTTTTCCTTTAAAACCTTTTACAATAGGCGTAACCATACTTGTTATAAATCCTATTTCTAATAGAGATTTCCACATACTATCAAACATATTCATCATTAATCCTTTAATATGCGAACCATCCGGGTCTTGATCTGTCATAATCATGACTTTTCCGTAACGTAAGGGCCAAACACCAGTTTTTTCATACTGTTTTTTATAATCTATGTTATTTTGTAAGCCTATGATTTGTTTAATGTCATTTAATACTACACAATTCATTATTTGAGCTGTAGCAGCATCTCTTACATTCAATATTTTACCCCTAAGAGGAAATACACCATAGTAATCTCTTCCTACCTCCGCAAGACCAGATATAGCCATAGTCTTAGCAGAATCTCCCTCTGTAAATATGATTGTACAATCCTTTGATTCCGTTGTACCAGCTTTATTAGCATCTGATAATTTATTTACTCTTACTTTCTTACTTTTTTTACCATCAGTTTTAGACAATAATTGACTGTTTTTATAGGCTGATTGTTGTTGTATTTTGTCAAAAATATCTGTTTTAGATAATGCTATTATAAATTTTTCACTAATTTCAATAGTAGAACCAAACTTCGACTTAGGAGTTTTAAGGGTTTCCTTAGTTTGACCATCAAATATTGGATTTACAATCTTAAACGCATTAACAAATACTTTAAGTTGATTTTTTACTATTTGTGGTTTAACATCCAATTTCTTCTTCTTTTTCAAAAAGTCCGCCAATTTACTTTTAATTTGGTCAGCTATGTATTCTACATGAGTACCACCTCTAGGGGTATTAATACCATTTACAAATGATACTTGTTCAAATACATCATCATCACTACTTGTAGCAACTACTTGCCATCCATTATTTTCTTCAAATATACGTTTTTTATCATTTTTAGCACCAATATATAGATCAACGTATTTATCAAATGATTTGATTTCTAGAATTTTACCATTAAAATATACTTTAGTATCTTTATCTGTTACACCGGCTACATCATATACACGTTTTTTTACTAAAGCCTTAATATCATCATTCAATAAGTCTCCCATACCAAATCTTTCATAGTCAGGAAGCCATGTAATTTTTGTATATGGTTTAGATTTACAAGAAGTAATTTTAGGTTTGTCTCTTTCAGACATATTATTTCTAAAGGTTTGTTTAAATTTTTTTTCATTTATATGACAAATAGTTTCAACTTCAAAACGTTTACCAAAGATATTTGCTAATTTAGCACCATAACCATTTCTTCCACCCCATTCTCTTTTTTCATTATCATCATAGTTAGTTGATGTTAAAAGTGTCCCAAATATCAATTCAGGAGGAAACATTTTGTGATTTTCCATAAATTCAATTAATATACCATCTCCATCATTATAAAAGCTTATACTGTTATCTTCATTAATTTCTACTTTAATTGAAGTTACAGGAAAATGATTTCCACCTTTATCTGAAATTTCTTTATCCATACGTTTTTTATGATCATGGGCATTAACTAACAATTCATCAAAGCATTTATAGAAACCAGGGGTTAATTTAATAAGCTTTTTCTGAATAGGAGATTGTTCATTTCCTGTATATATAAATGATTCTGAATCTTCTTGTTCACATGATCCTACATAAGTATCGGGTTTTTTTCTAATATGCTCCGCGTGTTCCATTTTTTGGTAAATTTCGGATGCTTTCTTAGTACCAGTTTTATCAACCTTTGCTACAGGTTTTTTAACAATAATCTTTTTAGGCAAAACTACTTTTTTACTATCATTACTACTTTGTGAAGATTGTGAAGATTCACTAGAACTAGATGAATGTGATGAAATATCGCTAGACATACTATCTTTATCAGAACTCATAATTTCATATAATATTATATCTTTATAACTTTTTTTTATATCAAAATTTTGATTTATTATTTAAAGAAATTAAATTTTTTAATAAAATCATGAATTGGTTAACAAACAATACCTATTCTTCCAATTATAATATGGAATATCATTGTAGAATTTGCCTAGAAAATGACAAATTAAAGAATTTAATATCCCCTTGTAGATGTTCGGGAAATTCTAAATATGTTCATAATATATGTATTAATCAATGGAGAAATACTAATGCTAATAATGATAAATATTCTAAATGTGAAGTATGTAATGGAAAATATAATATAACCCCTAAATATTCTATATTTTGGTGGTTGCGTTTCATAAGTTTGATTGGATTCATTATTATTCATATATGCCAGATACTATTTTGTTTTCTAATATATTACAATAATAGACATAAATTAATTCTAGTATGGGCTTTTATGGTATCATCTGGTATAATAGGATTTTATTCTAATGAAGTAAAGCCTATGTTAGTTAAATTATGAAATTAGTATTTAAAGAAATAGATACATTTATTTATAATGAGTTATGTAGAATTTAATAATACAAGAGGTTCTTCTGAAGATTATGATGCTATTTGTAGAATATGTTTAGAGAGTGATCATGTACAAAATCTGATATATCCATGTAGATGTTCTGGAAATTCAAAATATGTACATAGGGAATGTCTAAATGAATGGAGAATCATTAATAGAGATAATGATAAATATCATAAATGTGAAATATGTGATTATACATTTAAAGTATCCACTAATACTATTATTTTGGATAATGGGTGTATAAAATTTCTCCATAAACTTACTGATAATTCATGTTCCTATTTATTAATACTTAGTATGGTTTCCTATATATCGGCATTTGGACTGAAACTTATTGATAAAAACAGAGTTATAATAGATTTTTTTTTCTCAAATGCATATGACAATAATGCTACTATATTTAAATATTATTTATTTTTTGTAAGTATTTTCATGATACTACATATATTTTACGTTCTATTTTCGTTATTTTATGTAAAAAACATTAAGTTATATATAAATCTTCAAAAAGAATACCTAAGTAGACATTTGTTACCGACAATTATAATAGGAATAACAATATATTTACTGCTAGACGCCCTTATTTTAGGAATATATCTGGAAATAAGTATTCTATATTTATGTAGAGTTCATGTAAACTGTATTAAACTAATAGATAGAGAAAATAATATAGCAAATATTGAAAATTACATAGAAGATAATGAAGTATAAAACCTATTGTATAAATTAACTTTTTAATTTATAACAATATATCTCATTAATAAATATTATATTAAACACAGTTTTACCAGATTATCGCATAAATATATATGATATATATCAAATATAGAAAATTTACTTAAAAAAACGTGTTGAAAAGTTTTTTTTTCATTATCATAATAGTAATGCTCGAATTCAACAACCCCAAAAAATGCTCATGGAGTCAGTAAGGACAAAACTGATCGACCCCCCCCTCAAAAATCAAAAAAGTTTTTTAATCCCAAAATACTTTTTGCGAAAAAAAAATCCCCCCCCCCGGATTTTTTTTGAATATTCGTTTTGAATATTCGTTTTTTTCCTCCTGAAATTGAATAATTATATTCATTTTTTTTATACAGTAATCTTCCTTTTTTGAATAACAAATTTTTACGGAAATTTTTTTTGAATAAAATTGAATAAATTGAATATTCAATTTTTACTTAAGAATAAAATAAGATATTATATAAATGGTACTATATAGTTGCCCAAGATGCGGGTATAATAGTAATCTTAAGGCTAATTTGAAAAGGCATTTTTTGAAAAAACGAACCTGCTCAGTTACTCTTAAAGACGTTCCTATTCAAAAATGTTTGAGCAGCATTGGTGATACCCGTGCGTTGGATGCGTTGGAAATTCAAAATAATGCGTTGGGATGCGTTGGAAATGCGTTGGATATTCAAAATGATGCGTTGGGATGCGTTGGAAATGCGTTGGGATGCGTTGGAAATGCGTTGGATATTCAAAAGGATGCGTTGGACTGTGTTGAGGAGAAAAAATCATATAAATGTTATAACTGTAATAAAACTTTTAAACATATTCGATACCTTAAACAACATGAATCTAGATATAATTGTTTAAAAAAAAATAAAATTAGTAATATTGAAGAAACACCACCGCTACTCGACAATAAGGATATAATTATAAGCGAGTTAAAAAATCAAATAGAAGTTTTATTAACAAAGGTGGGTAATACTACAAATAACACTAATAATACAATTAATATTAGTATTAATGCTTATGGAAATGAGAATATTGACTATATTACAAGTAATATAATAAATAAATTAATACAAGTAGGTCCATATAAGAGCATTCCTCGTCTATTAAAACATATACATTTTAATCCTAAACATAAAGAAAATCATAATATAAGGATTCCTAATAGAAAAGAGAAATATGCTAAAATATATAATGGAGATAGATGGGAATTAAGAGATAAAAAAGAAACAATTGAAGATTTATCAGATAGAGCCTATAATTTATTAGAAGACCATTATGATGGAGGAAATAAGCACATGGATAAATTTATAGACGAATATGAAGATGATGAGAATACTACAAAAAAGGTATACAAAGAGACTGAATTAATGATTTTAAATAATCAGAATTTAGAGGAGGTTTAAATGAAAAACATGAATAATAGAATAGATTGTGTTAAAATGTTTATCATTAATAATTGTCCTTTAGTTAACTTAGATGAATTATATATTTTTTCAGGTTTATAACAACATAAATATAATCCTCCTAATAATAACATATAAACTATAAATGTTAAATATTCTTCTTTTAAAAGTTTAGGTATAGGGTAATAAAAAAGAACTATTAGTAATGGTATTATATGTATAAATAAATCTATAATAACAACAGTTTTTTTTGAACGTTTAACCTCTTTTGAAAAATCATCTAAATTCATATATATTAGAGTGGAACCTATAATCGAACATGACATAATAAGTAGAGAAGATGTAACATTAAGAACATTATAGTCATAAAAATTTTTAGAAAAAATATATAATATTATTGACCATATAGTATAATAACGAAATCCTATATTTAACTCGTCATATAATATTTTTTTATTTTTTAATATATCATAAATTCTAAAAGACATATCTTAATATATATAGATAAATAATTTGTATAATCTAAGTAAATAAGTTTATATAGATTATTTTAAATTTAATTATATATTATATATGGGACAGGGTCATTCAACTGAAAATGAAAAAAAAGATACCCAAAATATAGATAAAGTGATAGAAAAACCAGAAAAACCAAAATCTTCAATAAAAAAACCAAAACAAAACAGGGTAAATCCAATAAGTCTTGTAAGTAATGGATATAATGAAAAGGAGGATAGAGGTAATATAAATATAGGGTTAAATAATCATCAATATTTTAGAGTAATACCTGAAATTATGCCAAGTAGTGAAAATACTGTGTGTGTAAATTCACGTGATGATTCTAGATTTAGGGAGGATGTTAATAATCTATATCAAAATGAATTAAATAATAGGGATATGGATTATGGAAATGCCCAAAAAATAGCATATAGAAATAAGCCCATTCCTGTAAATACTATACCTGTAGCTAAAGAAGAAAATGTGGATGTACATTCAGCATATAGTCAAAATAACCACTTTAATCAAAATAATCAACAAAATAATTTTAGAGAAGGTGTTAATACAAATGAAGTTACAATTACACGTGAAGAGGCACTTAAAATAAAGGATATAAAAAAATTTAAAAATGTAGATAAAAGATTGATGATAATGAATAATATTACTATAAATGAATTAGATCCTATGAACATGCTTAAAAATAAACCTAATTTAACATTAGATGACTTAAATTCACAATATCTATCTTTACGTAATATTTACCATCCTGACAAAGGGGGTAGTACAGAAATGTTTATTTTGGTAAATAGAGCGGTAAAACATCAATTATTTTTAAAAAAATCAAGAGTTATTGATAAGGATTTTATTCAATTAAAAAATGGATGGGCAGATTACAGTATTAAAAAAAAAAAGCCGGTGAGTTTTAGTTGTGAGGAAGTATTAAATCCAGAAAGTTTTTGTGGTGAAAAATTCAATAAATTTTTTAATGAGAATAAATTTGGTGATGATACAAATGATATAGGTTATGGTGATATAATGGATAATACAGGAGAAAGAGAAGATATAAGTGTAGAAAAAACAATTGATAAATACAATAAAACCGATTTTAATGAAAAATTTAGTAATATAAAACAAAATAGTAAAAACATAGTTCTTTATAAAATCCCTGATGCAGTAAATAATACACACAGTTATAAACAGTTAGGAAAGGATGAAAATAATTTTACTGTAACAGGAGGTAATACTATAAATTATTGTGATTATTATGATGCTTTTAATAGAGAAAATGTAATTAACACAGGTGATGTAAGTATACCTGAAAATATTGATTTAGAACAATACAAAAAAAATAGAGCAAATGACAAGTTAGAAATAAGTGATGAGATTTATAGAGAAATCGAGAAAAAAGAAGAATTAGAAAAGGAATACGAACATCAAAGAATGGA
>Ga0208624_1000410_pt1 | contig 22361 bp, 17 predicted proteins | sample Knorr_S23_td_DCM_FD_185607 | JGI IMG/M metagenome (GOLD analysis project Ga0208624, IMG submission 185607) | Marine microbial communities from Southern Atlantic Ocean transect - Knorr_S23_td_DCM_ad_71m_LV_A (SPAdes) (version 2) | ecosystem: Environmental > Aquatic > Marine > Oceanic | place...
GGAATTGATGATTGGTTACTCAAATTTGAATTATTACAGGTTACTAATTGTAATTTAGAAATAAAGTGGATTAAATCTATTTTTGATGATTTGTATAATTTTAGTAGTGAAGATAATGATTTATCTAGAGCAATTAGAAGAGCTTTAAATTCCTTTAATTAATTCATCCAAATAAATTATATTATATGCGATAAATTTAGTCGTATAATGTTAAATATAAATAAATCAATAGAATATTCACTCATAGCTATAAAACATATTAAAAGCAAAAGTAATAAATTATGTTCAGCAAATGAAATAGCTAATCAGTACAATATACCAAAAGAACTATTAGCAAAAATATTACAAAAATTATCTAAATGTGGTTATTTAAATAGCATTAAAGGATCAAATGGAGGATACTCCCTAAACAAAAATTTAGAAAAAATAAATTTAATAGATTTTATCGAGACAATTGAAGGACCTATAGGAACAGTTAAATGTAATTTAAAATTAGATTGTAACATATATGATATATGCAATATTAAGAATCCAATGAATCTGATTAATAATAATATTAGAAATTCGTTAAAGAAATTAAAAATTTACGATTTAACAAATTAAATATTTAATACGTGTTAAATTATAAAAATATTAATAAATTATCGTGCATATCGTGCAAAAAATGGAGTAATTATGAGTAATGAAGAAATTATAAATGAGAGTATAATTCTTACAAACGATGCAGCTAAAAGAGTTAGTGCAATATTAAGCGGTGAAGATAAAAAAGGTTATTTTTTAAGAGTTTCCGTCTCTAACGGTGGTTGTTCTGGGATGTCTTATAACTTAACTTTTGATAATAAAGAAGAAGAATTTGATAAGATTTTTGAAAGCAAAGGAATAAAAATAATTTGTGATCTCAAAAGTTGGTTTTATGTCAGAGGTACCGAAATTGATTTTTCAGATGATCTACTATCTGGCGGATTTAAATTAAATAATCCAAACGCTAATAAAACCTGCGGTTGCGGAACAAGTTTCTCGGCCTAAATACTATGAGCAAATCTACCAAACAACAAATTGAAGATATCACATCTTCTGAATATCAATATGGCTTTACTACAAAGATTAAAGAAGAACGTATCCCGAATGGTCTAAACGAAGAAATTATTAAAACAATTTCTGCTATCAAAAATGAACCTGATTGGCTTCTTGAATGGCGGCTCAAAGCATATAATAGATGGCTTAAAATGTCTGAACCAAAATGGTCAAACTTGAAATACCCGAAAATAGATTTTCAAGATTTATGTTATTACTCTGCACCAAAACAAAAGAAAAAATTAAATAGTTTAGATGAAGTAGATCCTGAGCTCATTAAAACTTATAATAAACTAGGAATACCACTAAATGAACAAAAAATGCTTTCAGGCGTGGCTGTAGATGCTGTTTTTGATAGTGTTTCAGTAGCAACAACTTTTAAAGAAACCTTAAAAAAAGCTGGTGTCATATTTTGTTCTTTTTCCGAAGCTGTAAAGAATCATCCAGATTTGATAAAAAAATATTTAGGGACTGTAGTGCCTATATCAGACAATTACTATGCCGCATTAAATTCAGCCGTATTTAGCGATGGATCCTTTGTTTACATTCCTAAAGGGACCAAATGCCCAATGGAATTATCAACCTATTTTAGGATTAATGCTGCTAATACAGGTCAATTTGAAAGAACTTTAATTATTGCAGATGAAGGGTCATATGTAAGTTATCTTGAAGGTTGTACCGCACCCATGAGAGATGAGAATCAGCTCCATGCTGCTGTTGTAGAACTAGTGACGCTAGATAATGCAGAAATAAAATATTCAACTGTTCAAAATTGGTACCCAGGTGATAAAGATGGTAAAGGTGGAATATATAATTTTGTTACAAAAAGAGGCTTATGCAAGGGTTATAAATCTAAAATTTCATGGACTCAGATTGAAACAGGCTCTGCTCTAACTTGGAAATACCCAAGTTGTGTTTTAAAAGGTGACAATAGTATAGGAGAATTTTACTCTGTTGCATTAAGTAATAATTTTCAGCAAGCTGATACAGGAACTAAAATGATTCATATTGGAAATAATACCAAAAGTACAATTATTTCTAAAGGCATATCTGCTGGCAATGGACAACAGACATACAGAGGTGAGGTCAAGGTAATGAAAAATGCAACTAATGCTAGAAATAGATCTGAATGTGATTCAATCTTAATTGGCTCAAAAAGTGGTGCTCATACTTTTCCTTATTTAGATATCCGTAATTCTTCTGCAAAAATAGAGCATGAAGCAACAACCTCTAAAATTGGTGAAGAACAACTTTTTTATTGTAATCAGAGAGGAATTGATACTGAAGATGCTATTGCATTAATAATTAATGGATTTTGTAAGAGTGTTTTTAAAAAATTACCCATGGAATTTGCTGTTGAAGCGCAAAAACTTATGGAAGTAAGTTTAGAAGGATCAGTTGGTTAAAAAATTAAGGATAATATGTTAAAAATTAAAAATCTGAATGCTGGAGTGGATGACAAAAATATTTTAAATAATATAAATTTAAATATAAATAGTGGTGAATTTCATGTTATAATGGGTACAAATGGTACAGGTAAAAGTACACTTGGAAATGTATTAGCAGGAAAAGATAATTATAATATCCATTCAGGAGACATCATATATAAAAATAAATCAATTATTGATTTATCTCCAGATGAAAGAGCACATGAAGGAATATTCATGTCATTTCAATACCCTGTATCAATTCCAGGAGTCAACACTATGCATTTTCTAAGAACGGCCGTCAACTCTATTAGAAAATCAAAAAATCAAGATGAAATTGAACCAGGAGATTTTATTAAGTTATTCAAAGAAAAGTTAGAGCTAATTGGCTTGAAGAGTGAATTTTCAAAACGAAGCGTTAACGATGGTTTTTCTGGAGGTGAGAAAAAAAGATTCGAAATTATTCAGATGTTATTACTTAATCCTGATTTAATCATATTAGATGAAACAGATTCTGGATTAGATATAGATGCTATTAGAATAGTTTCCAATGGAATTAATGCATTTAGAGATAAGAATAAATCATTTATATTAATTACACATTACAATAGAATTTTAAATTATTTAAAACCTGATTTTGTTCATGTTATGTTAAATGGGACAATCGTTAAATCTGGTGGAAGAGAATTAGCTGTTGAATTAGAAGAAAAGGGTTATGAATGGATAAAATAATAGCCAAAGATTCTAACATCGAAAATTGGAAATATACTAATTCAAGTCAATTTAAAACTTTTAAAAATATTTTCTCTTTCAATACTGTCGAAAAAAAAATCATTCCCAAAAATAATGAAATTATAATATATAATGGCCAAATTATTAATAGTGGGGCTTATATAGTTAAAAATAACATTAAAATTTATAATATAAACGAAGCAATATCACAAAAAATTAATCAAATCCAAGATAAAATAAATCAATTTTCATCTTTCAAAAATGACCAATACATTGAAGAAAATTTAAAAAATTATAATATTGGTTATTATCTCTATTTCCCTAAAAATTTAATATTAAAAGATAAAATAGTAATCAAAAATATTATAGAACAAGGTAATGAGACTGAATATATAAATTTAAGAATTTTAATAGATTGTGATGAAAATTCTAAAGTAACAATTTTAAATGAAGAAGAATTTTTAAATAAAAAATGTATTAATATTGTTAATCAATGTTTTGTTAACAATAATTCATCATTAGAAATAATTAATAAATCTAACAAAACAGATACAAAGCAAATTTATAATTTTTTCTCTTTAGTTAATTATAATTCAACACTAAAATATCATACTATAGATATTAATAGCAATTTAGTAAAGAATAACTATTTTATAGATTTAAATAGTATAGGTAGTACTTGTTTATTTAATGGCTTAAACATTTCAAAATATAAAGAGCACTTTGATAATTATATTGAAATTAATCATAAGCATTCAAAGACAATTAGTAACTTAAATTATAAAATTATAGCAGACCACAAATCAAAAAGCAATTTTTTTGCCAAATCTATAATTAATGAAAAATGTAGTGAATCACAAGCTTATCAAAAAAATAATAATTTAATTTTATCAGATAAAGCTAAAATAAATGCAAATCCACAATTAGAAATATATAATGATGATGTACAATGTTCCCATGGTTCTGCTACTGGACAAATAGATGAAGAAGCAATTTTTTATTTAAGATCTAGGGGGATTAAGCTTGATTTAGCTAAACAATTAATACTTAATTCATTTATAAACGAAATTCTTGAAGAAATTCAAAATATTGAAATCCAAAAAGATTTAAAAGAAACTTTAGATAATTATATGGCTTTATGAATTTAAATTCTAAAAAAAATAAAATTAAAGAAACTTTCGATTTTTTTGAAGATCCAATGGACAAATATATTCAAATTATTGAAATGGGGAAAAAAAATAATGGAATATCTGAAAATCTTAAAAATGATGAATATCGAATTTTTGGATGTACATCAATGGCTTGGGTTAAAGTTGAAAAAAATGAAGAAAAGTATTATATAAATACTGATTCTGATACATTCATCGTTAAAGGTTTACTATCAATTCTTAAAACGTTAATTGATGGTTCCACAATTGATGAAATAAATTCTTTAGATGCAGAATCTATTTTTATTGATATAGGTCTAAAGGATTCAATAACAAGCCAACGAACAAATGGGTTCATGAATGCTTTAAAAACAATTAAAAAACAAATTAATGGAAAATAATTTTATAAAAATTTCAAGAGACTGCGATGGAGTTCTTATCCCATCTGGTGATTCAATAAAAATTCTTAAAGACTCTCCTGTAAAAATAACACAATCTCTTGGTGGATATTTTACATTATATGTAAATGGAAATTTAGTAAAACTTGATGGTAAAGATGCCGATGCTATTGGTCAAAAAATAGAAAACAATAACAAAGTAAATCAAAAACAAGAGTTTGATGAAAATTTAATATGGGAACAACTTAAAACATGTTATGATCCTGAGATACCAGTTAATGTTGTTGATTTAGGATTAATATATGACCTTAGTTATGAACAATCTAAAAATGAAAAGTTTTATGTGAAAATTAAAATGACATTAACTGCACCTGGATGTGGGATGGGACCAACTATTGCAGCAGATGTTGAACACAAAGTTCAATCTCTTCATTTTGTTGATGATGTACTTGTTGAATTAGTTTGGGACCCATTATGGAATAAAGAAATGATGACTGAAGAAGCAAAACTAAAATTAGGAATGATGTAATGGATTTTAAAAAAGATTTCCCGATTTTTAAAAATAATAATGAAAAATATCCTCTCATTTACTTTGATAATGCATCTACAACTCAAAAACCACAATGTGTAATCAATTCAATTTCTCATTTTTATAGTCATTATAATGCTAATGTTCATAGGGGTAATTATAAAATAGCAGAAAAAGCTACATTAGAATTTGAAAATTCTAGACAAACTATAGCAAATTTTATTAATGCAGAAAAAGATGAAATAATATTCACAACTGGAACCACCGAATCTATAAACCTTATAGCATACTCTTTTACCTCTTTATTAAAAGATGAGGATGAAATTATTATTTCAGAAATGGAACATCATAGCAATATTTTACCATGGCAAATGATAAAAGAAAAAAAGAATATTAAAATTAGGTATATACCAGTAAATGAAGATGGACAATTAGATTTAAATCAATTAGAATCTCTTATTAATAAAAAAACAAAGTTGTGCTCAATCATTTCTATGTCAAATATTCTTGGGACAATTAATGATTTAAATAAAATTTCTAAAATAACACATAAATATAATATTCCTTTATTAGTTGATGCTGCACAAAGCATAGCTCATGAAAAAATAGATGTTAAAAAAATAAATTGTGATTTTTTAGTTTTTTCTGGACATAAAATTATGGGTCCTACTGGTGTTGGTGTACTTTATATGAATAGAAAGTTTTTAAATACACTTCCTCCTTTCTTAAGAGGAGGAAATATGAATAAAGAAGTAGGTTATGAGACTTCAACTTGGAATGAAATACCATGGAAGTTTGAAGCAGGGACTTCAAATATTGCGCAAGTAATTGGCTTAAAAAACAGCATTGACTATGTTGAAAAAATAGGATTTGATGAAATAAAGATTCATAATAAAAAACTTACAGATTATTTAGTAAAAAACTTGAAAGATATTAAAAATATAAATATTTATGGACATAAAGATAAAAATTTTGGTCCTATAGTTTCATTTAATATTGAAGGGTGTCATCCATATGATATATCCAAGCTTCTTGGTGAATATAATATATGTATAAGAGCTGGACACCATTGTGGACAAATTTTAATGAAAAAATTAAAAACTAACTTTACAAATAGAATTAGTTTTCAATTCTATAATAGTATTGATGAGATTGATTTTTTTATTAAATCACTAAAAAAAATTGTTAAAATTTTAAAAAACTAATTATTTTTTACTTTTCAAAGATTTCTTTCAGTTGACCCGAGTTATGTAGTTCTACTGCGATATCACAACCTCCAATCAATTCACCTTTATAAAATAACTGGGGAATAGTTGGCCAATTAGATAATTTTGATAATTCATGTCTAATATTTATATCTTCTAAAACATTGGTAGTTTTATAATCTACTTTATGTAGATTTAAAATATTAACAACTGTAGAAGAAAATCCACACATAGGCATTTCTTTAGTACCTTTCATATATAACATTATTTTATTATCTTTAATATCTTTTTTAATTTTCTCTGATAAATCCAAAGCTTATTCCTTTCATTAAATATTGATTAATATAGTTTGTACTGTCTAATTTATACAATTCAAATAATTTTATTAAATATTTTTATGAAAAAATTTGTTACAAAAACTTTAATAATACTATCTTGTTGTGTACTTTTGTCTGAAGAAAAAAAAATAGGATTAGTATTATCAGGTGGAGGTATTAAGGGATTTGGTCATTTGGGAACTCTCCAAATGATTGACTCATTAAATATTCCTATTGATTTTGTTGTTGGTTCTTCAATTGGTGCAATTTCAGCAGCACTTTATGCTACCGGTCATTCTCCTCCAGAAATAGATATAATAGGTTCGCAAACAAATTGGAAAGAAATTTTTGGTCAATCAAGATCTAGAGATGAACTACTTTACTTTAGAAAAAAAGATCACTCAAAATTTCATTTAACTTTTTTTTTAAGAGGATTTAGACCTACAACTCCTATTTCACTATCAAATGGACAGTATAGCTATGAACACTTACTAGATTTATTCAGTGAATATACTCATATCAGTAATTTTGACAATTTATTGATTCCATTTAGATGTAATGCAACAGATATCATTAGCGGTGAAGAATATATCTTCAATAAAGGGTCATTGGCAAAATCACTTAGAGTTTCTACATCTATACCAACAATTTTTAGTCCGATTGAATATGAAGATAAACTTTTAGTTGATGGAGGTTTGATTAATAATATTCCAACAAATTTAGCTGAGAGTTTAGGTGCGAATTACATAATATCATCTGATGTAACATCAGATGACAAGTCAAAGGATGAAATTGTTGATATTTTTAATATTGTTTACAAAATAATGGATTTATACGGGAGTAAAAATAAAAAAATTAATTCTAGAAAATCTGATATTTTAGTTAAGCCAAAAATAAATGATTTAAATGTTGTAAGCTACAATGTAGATGATATTAATAAAATGAAACTTGAAGGCAAAAAAGCAGCTTATGAAAATTTAAACTATTTTTTAAAATTACAAAAAAAAGAAAACCTACTTATTAATATTTCTGCCATACCTCAAAATAAATTCAAACTTGATTCTTTAATACTAAGTAATGATTTAAAAGATGATTCTATAATTCATAATCTATTTAATTTAAAATCTGAAATTTATAAATCAAAGATTACGGATAATATTTTAAAAATAAGGAGTTTAAAACGTTATCATAATGTTTATTCAAAATATAAAAAAAATAATTTTAATGATACTTATGATATGTATTTATTTGGAGAAAAGAATCAACCTATAATTTTAAATGAAATCAATGTGATTGGTAATAATAAAATTTCAAATAATAAAATTTTATCTATGTTTTCATTAAAGAAAAATGAAGAACTTGATATTATAAAACTCAATAAAGAAATTAAAACAGCTTATGAAACTGAACTTTTTGAATATATTAATTATGATTTATTTAATGAGGGTACTTATACACTTAATATTAATGTTAAAGAAGCTGAAGATAAAAAATTAAAGTTAGGTGTATTGTGGGATAATTATTATAAACTAATTGGAAAAATTAAGATTGATATCTTCAATAAACCATTGAAAAATTTAAGATTTCAAAATGAACTTTTATTTTCAGGTTTAAAAAGAAATCAACTAAGTATTTACTATTTAATCAATAATAATAGTAAATCAAACTTAATTCCTTTTATAGAGTTTACTAATCAAATTAAAAATATTGGATTGTATAACTTTTTTAATGAAAATACGATCCAAAATATTGAGCATAATTATAAAAGTTTTTCTTATGGAGTAATTTATCCCATTTACAAATATGGTTCTTTTGAAATAAGTTCAACAAAATTTAATAGCAAATATAAATTTGAGATTAATAGAAATGATAATAATTTTAAAAATAATAACATATCTTTATATAAATTTGAATTTGATTTAGACCAAATAGATGATTTATTACATCCTAAAAATGGATATAGGCTTAATTTAAATTTCAAAAAAAGTTATGATAATTTTTTTACATCTAATGAAAGTTTAATGCCTATTTCTAATGGATTCCAAATTTTTAATTTAAATTTTGAAAACTATAAATCAATTAATTTTAATCACACCTTTAGAATATTTAATATTATAAGAAAATCGAGTCAATTAATTCCTACATATTTGACAACATTCTATGGAGGAACGGATTGGGCTTTAGGATATAAAGAATTTAATTTAACTGCAAATGATTTAAATTTAATTGGTATGGAGTATCAATACCATTTTAAAAGTAGTGTAACTTATAGATTTATCATAAATAAATTAGTTAAGATTAATAATCATAATAATGGTCCATTAAATTATGGTATTAGTATCAAAATCAGATCGTTTTTAGGCCCTATAAATTTTACTTATGCCAAAGGACATAAAATACCTTATAATAAAAATAGTAGAGAAATTAGATTATTTTACTTTAATTTTGGTATGACATTGTAATAGTTCTTTTAAACTATTTGCCGCGATGGTGGAATTGGTAGACACGCTGGTCTTAGGAACCAGTGCCTTTGGCGTGGGGGTTCGACTCCCTCTCGCGGCACTTAATCTATTCATTTCAATAAAATGTTTTTAGAAATATTAATTATATTAATCACAACTTATACAATATGGCATGCATCAAATATTCTTGGTCGTGAAACAGAAAACCTAGGTAACAAATATAATATTCCAAGTAGCGTTAAAGGAGCAACGCTTGATGCAGTAGGTAGCTCTTTTCCAGAATTTTGCACCGTTATATTTTGTCTTTATGCTGGTTCATTTGAAGCTGGTTTAGGTGCAGTTGCAGGTTCTGCTCTATATAACATACTAATAATACCATCGTTATGTGTAATATTTACTAATAAAAGTATGAATGTTGAAAAAAAAGTTGTTTATAGAGATGGAATAATTTACATACTAACCATTATTTTTCTAATTTTAATGATATATTTTGGTTCTCCAAATCCTACTAATATGGAACAGAAATTGATTAATAAATCATCTGGTAGTGTATTTATATTATTATACATATTATATTTAGTTTTCTTAATTTTTGAATCTAAAAATTCTGATTCTAAAATTAATAGAACTTTTAATAATCAATCTCTTATTAAGATTATATTTTTTATTACACTAAGTATGATAATCATCGCAATTTCTGTTCATTTTTTAGTAGAAAACAGTTTAAAACTATTTACGACTTTAGGTTTATCCAAAACAGCAATTGGTGTAATTATTTTAGCTGCTATAACGTCTTTGCCAGACACTTTTTTATCAATTATTTCAGCAAAAAGGGGTGATGCTGATGCTGCAATTAGTAATGCTTTGGGATCCAATACTTTTGACATACTTATTTGCTTAGGTTTACCTATTGTTTATTTTAATGGGATTTATATTAATTGGAATGAAAGCTTTATTCTACTCATATACTTATTAATTAGTTCTATATTAAGCATGATACTAATTTCTTCTAATTGGAGACTTTCTAAGATTGAAGCTAAAGCAATGCTTGTAATATATATTATCTTTTTTATTTATATAATTATTCAATAGAATTTATAAATCTTTAAAATTAACTACTCTCATAAAAAAATATCTAATTACAATACTTTTATTTAAAACAATTTTTTTATTAAAAAGGGTATTATCATCAATCAATCTAATTTTTCTGATAAAATTTCTTTTTTCAGCTATTAATTTTAAATTAAATAATATTGATAAGAGAGCCTTATAATGAGCAATAAAATGACATATTCTTAAATTGAATAAATCATAAAATGAAGATAGAATTTCTAAAGGTATTCTTGTAAAAAAATAAGTGATAGAACGAATCAAGGAATAGTTAGATAATAGTAAAATCAAACTATTTCTATGATTTAGATACGTTTTTTGGGGTGAAGTAACTTTTAAAGTTTGTGCTCCATAATGAAATAAAATTGCTTTAGGTTCAACCCACACATCATAATTTTTAAGATGACATTTCCAATGATAATCTATTTCCTCCATGTGAGCAAATAAGTTTTCATCAAAACCATTTAGGTTCTCAAAAGCTTTTTTCTTTGTTAAAAAACATGCTCCAGATGCCCAAAATATTTTTATAGATTTATCATATTGCGAAGTATCTTTTTCAGTTGTATTAAAAACTCTACCTCTTGCAAATGGATAAACTAAATAATCAATAAAACCACCACTAGCTCCTGCATAATCAAAAAATGATTTATTATTAAAATTTAAAATTTTAGGCTGAACAGAAGATATATTTGAATTTGACTCAATCTTTAAAAATAGGTTCTCAATACATTTTTTTTCAATAATTGTATCGTTATTTAAAAATAATAGATATTCACCTTTTGAAATTTTTGAACCTAAGTTACAACCACCAGCATATCCTAAATTAATTTCAGATTTTTTAACAATAACCTTTGGAAATTTTTTTTTAACAATGGTATCACTTGAATCACTACTACCATTATCAACAACAATAATTTCAAAATCTTTAAATGTAGATTTATAAATAGACTCTATACAGTTCAATAAAATTTGAAAATTATTATAATGAGGTATTATAATTGATATTTTAATTTTCATTAATTAGGAAGAATTTTTGATTCAAAGATTTTTTGTTTATTTGTTAATCTTTGATTACCAGGATATAATTTAATCCATGAATTTAAAGCAGTTAGTGCATCGTCAATCGCTGATGAATTACCTTGTTCTACTTCTGCCATTATTAAATTTATATATGTATAAAGCATACCTTCAATTCTTTGATTATCTATAATATAAGGTTTAGAAAATTCAAAAAACTGTTGCACACCAATTAAAATAGATAAGTTATCTGATAAAAATTTTTGATAATCTACATCTTTTAAATCATTATCATAATGTTCAACTAATAAATTTTTAATTAGCTTTGCATACTTTTCATTAATAAATGGATCAAAATTTACTTTAGATATGATTTGTGTAATTGATTGATATAAAATTAGCTTTTCATTAAATGTGTAGTATGAAGAATCATCTAATAATTGTAACATAAATTGAATAGGTACTTGTTCTAGACTTTCTATTTTTCTACTAATTTCATCTAGGAGGGCAAGCCTATGCCTTAATTGCATATTATTAATAAAATTTGAAATAATCAAATCATCAGTCTTTGCACCCGATTTAAACACATCATGTAATTTTAATATGCTTAATAATTTTATATTAATATCTGAATTATTTTTAATGAGATGATCTATCATTTTCTCTATTTCTATATAATTATTGGTTGGCTCATAAATTTTATCCATTAACTCAAATCCAAGCCACGGATCCATTGGTAATGTTTCAACTGGGAAATAATCATTTAATCTTTTTATCAATAATTCAACTTCTTTACTATTATTTCTATCAATTTGATATTGCATCAATCTTAAATATCCTATTCTATAATTTTGAACTAATCTTTTAATATTGTCACTAAAAACTATAGTAGAATCAGCTAAATTTCTGTATCTATAAATACCTGTTTTTTCATCAATTGCATTATTATAATCATCTACATTAAAAATAATATCCTCTAAATCTCCTTCTGAAAGATTTAATTTCATTTTTTCATAATTAATACTTTCTACAATGTTATCAGGAAGTTTTTCTGATACCAATTTATAAGTCATACCTTCCATCTGTAAATACCTTTTTAACCCTACTTGATTATTTTCAGAAACTGTTGCAGCAAAATAAATAGGTCGCTCTAAATATAAATCTTTAATTAACTGCAAAATCATATAATCTTGAATTCTTAATACTTGTTGTCTATAAGCTGGAACTTGAAATTTAAACTCTATACTTTTATCAATTTTCAAATTACAATCTAAATTTGACCAAGGTACTTTACCTGTAAACTCATTTGAACATAATTTATATCCTTCTTCGGTACTGATTATATATTCATTTTCAATATTATAAATATCTTTTTTCAATAATGAATTAGAAAATTTTATATCAAGTTTTGGCTCATCTTTCATAAGCTGATTAATATACCAAGGAGTGTTTAATAAACTAAGATTAACTACTCTTACATCTCTTCTTATTTTTTCAACTTCTTGAAGATACCATAAAGGAAAAGTATCATTGTCTCCATTAGTGAATATAATAGCATTGGGCTCACATGAATTTAAGAGGTTATATCCATAATCCCATGCAACATAGTTTCCTCTTCTTGAATGCTCATTATAATCTTTTATCACCATTGTGAATGTCATTGAAATAAAAATAAAACATATAATACTAAAAGAAATAAAAGATGAAATATTTGAATCCTCAAAAAAATCCTTGATTTTTTTTTGAATAAAACTGATACCTATACCAACCCAAATCGAAAATGCAAAAAAACTACCTACATAGGAATAATCACGCTCTCTAGGTTGGGGGTCATACTGATTTAAATAAATAACAAGCATTAATCCAGTGGCTAAAAAAACACTCAATACTGCTAATGCTCTTTTCCAATCTGATGAGAAATGTGCAACAATACCGATTATACCAAACAAAAATACCATAGGCAAACCATATCTAAAAAAATCTATTCCATCCAAAACTCTATTTCCTATCGGGTTTCCATCTATATCATTTATAAGCCATGCTTTATCACTGTTTTTATCTGATCTACCAATAAATTGCCAGGCAAAATATCTTAAATACATTTCTTTAATTTGATAATTCCACATGAAATTAAACTGTTCTTTTAATGATGGATTTTCTTTATCATTTGTCCATCTTTTCCAATGTCCTCCTGTACTATTTTGGATTGCTGATTTTGGATTAAAAGAATTTATTGAACCATATTGTTCTCTATTAATATAAGAAACCGCCCTATCAAGAGTATTTGGATTATTTTCATTTATTCTCGGTTCCTGATTAGCTCTTATGAAAATTGTAGTATATGTTGAATAGCCAATAACTATTAGTAAAAAACATGATAATAAAACTTTAATTACAAGTAGATTTTTATTATCTCCATATCTAGTAAAAAATCTAAAAATAAATAATGGAATTCCAATTACAATTAATAATAAAGTAAAAATAACTGATTTGGATTGCCATAATAATAAACCAAAAAAACTCATATCATCACTTTGCTTATCAAACATTTTTTGATTTTTTATCAAAATTGCCTTATCTTTTTTAAGCTGATCTAAATAATCATAATTAATATCTGCATAATTAGGTGATTGCTTTTCTAATTCAATCATATAATAATAATAGGCATCATCAACAGCTACAATTTGATTAGATAAGTTGTTAGATATAAAATTTTTATCCTTAATAAATAATTTATTAAAGGAAAGAAAAACTATGAAAATTATAGATAAAGTCGAAAATATTCTTGTAAGATTAAACAATGAATTATTCTTGGAACTTAAATGAATTAAAATAATTGAAGTTATAATAAAAGTAATACCGAAAATAATTACTAAAAGACTGTTAAATTTACTTACTATATCTGGAAGACCTAAAATGATACCATAGTAAATAGTTATAAAGCCTAAAGTTGTAAAAAATAAAACTTTAATTATACTGCTTATACTCACATCTTCATATTTTTTAAAATAAATAATTAATCCAATAAATGACATTGTTAAAAGATTTAAAATATGAATACCAATAGCAAGTCCCATCATATAGGCTATTAATAATAAATATCTTATATTCCATTTTTCATTAGACAATGAAGACCATTTCAATATCATCCATATTACAATAGCTGTAAAAAATGTTGACAAAGAATATACCTCAGTCTCTACAGCATTAAACCAATGAGAATCAGTAACAGCGAAGGTTAAAGATGCAATAAATGCACTTAAATTATTTATTATAATTTTAGAAGTATTATTTGCTTTACCACTATACTCTTGAATTAATTTTACTATAATCAAATATAAAAACATTACAGAAAGTGCACTAGCAATAGGAGAAATTAAATTAACCCTGGCTCCAATATCTGAAAAAGTAGGCAAACTACTGAAAAAATTACCTAAAAGTAAAAATAATGGAGAACCTGGTGGATGTGGCACACCTAAAATGTAGGAAGTAGCTATAAATTCACCACAATCCCAAAATGAAGTTGTTGGTGCCATAGTCATCAAATATAAGATAAGCGGAATAAAAAACGATAAAAAAGCTAAGATAATATTAATTTTTTTATACATTGTTTATCCTATATTAATAAATTCTAACATATGTTTATAATCTTGTAAAAGTTTCTTTTTTAAATTCTGAGACTTTATAAGTTTAGGGTCATTTTCTATAATTTCAAAGGCTCTTGTTCTAGCATGTCTCATAATTTTACCATCATTAACAATATCAAGTAGCTTTGATGAAATATAACCATGCTGTTTAGTTCCTAAAAACTCTCCAGGTCCTCTAAGTTTTAAATCTTCATCAGATATTTTGAATCCATCTATATGTTTTTCTATTATTGAAAGTCGTTTGTAGGATTGTTCAGTTTTTTTTCTTTGAATTAAAAAACAATATGATTGAAATTTTCCCCTTCCAATTCTTCCCCTTAACTGATGTAATTGAGTCAGGCCAAATCTTTCAGCATTTTCAATTACCATCACTGTAGCGTTGGGATTATTGATTCCAACTTCAACAACAGTTGTAGAAATTAAACATTGAATTTCACCATTATTTACCTGTTCCATAATTTGTGTTTTAGATTCTTTTTTTAATTTCCCATGAAGAAAACCTAAGGTATATTCTTTGAAAATATTTTTTTTAAAATTCTCATAGGCACTTTCTGCTGCCTCAACATCAATTTTATCAGATTCTTCTATTATTGGGAATACAATAAAACAAAAACGTCCCTTATCCATTTCATTTTTCATTAAAGTGTATACTGAATCAATTTTTTTTGATTCAATTACTGATGTTTTTATAGGAATTCTATTTTGTGGAAGCTCATCAATCCATGATAAATCCATATCACCATGAATTGCAAAAGTTAGTGTTCTAGGTATAGGGGTTGCTGTCATAGATAAAATATTAACATGTTTACCTTTTGTAATTAAATTTTTTCTTTGTTCAACCCCAAATCTATGTTGTTCATCTACTACAACTAATTCTAAATTTTTAAACTTAACTTTTTCTTGTATTAAAGCATGAGTACCAACAATAATTTGTATTTTACCATTTTCTAAATTTTCATAAATCTGATTTTTTTGACTCTGTTTCAAATTTCCAATAAGTAATTTGCATTTAATATTTAATTTAGAACAAAACTCAAAAAAACTTTCAAAATGTTGTTCAGCTAAAATTTCTGTCGGAGCCATAATTGCCACTTGAGAATCATTACCTACAATTATTGCAGATGTGAGCATTGCAATAATTGTTTTTCCACATCCAACATCGCCTTGAACTAATCTATTCATTGGCTTATCCATTGCTAAATCTTTTCTAATCTCTCTCATCACTCTAATTTGAGCATTTGTCAATTTAAAATCTAAACTCTTATACATTTTTATTGCATAGTCACCTAAATCTATAAATTTTTTTCCTTTAAAATTACTTAGCTGATGTTTATTTATTGCTAAAACTAATTGAAGGAAAAAATACTCATCAAATTTTAAACGATAGTATGCTGACTTTAAATCATCATTTGAATTAGGCTGATGAACGATTCGAATAGATTTATCCAGGCTTAATAAGGCCTCTTTTTTTAGAAAATGTTCGGAGAAATGGTCCTTAATCAAATAAACCTGATTTAATGCATTATGAATTAATTTTCTAATTGCTCTACTATCTAAACTTACTTTTTTAAATAAATTATTTGATGAATAAAGTGGAATAATTTGACCAGTATTGGATGGGTCTTTACTATTTTCTAATAAATCAAATTCAGGATGGATAATTCTATAGCCTTTATAAAATTCAACTTTTCCAAAAACAGCAATATTATCACCTTCTTTAAATTTTTCCGAAATCCATGATATTCCGTGAAACCAAATACATTGAATAAAACCTGTTTCATCTGAAATATTAAGTTGAAAATACTTTCCTTTTTTTAAATACTTTAAACCAAATGATTTTACAATACCAATAATTACTACTTGTTCATTAATTTTAATTTGATTAATATTTTTAACATTTGTTCTGTCTAAATATTTTCGTGGAAAATTACGAATTAAATCACCAATATTACTTATTCCATAACTCTTTAAAATTTGTCCTCGTTTAGGACCTACACCTTTAAGGTATTGTACTTCAGTTTTAATAGTGGTTTGATTTGGTATATCCAAATTTTAATTTTAGGTAAGGCTTTTATAATTTTTTAAAATTTTCTGATAATCCTCATAATATGCTTTATATTTATTTTTTTCGTGATCAATAATATTTTGAGGAGCTTTATTAATAAAATTTTCATTGTTTAATTTTTTCTGGACATTATTAAGCCTTGCTTCTATATCATCTAATTTAGATTTTAATCGCTTAACTTCTTTATCTATATTAATAAGTCCTTGCAACGGGATAAAGAATTCTAAGTTATTAATTACAGAGGATGCTGATTGTTCTGGTTTAGATATATTACTACCATATTTTATTTCTTTTACATTCGCAATTTTAAATAAATGATGTTCATTATCCTTGATTATTTGAGTTTTTGTATCATTGCCTTTAAAATAAATCACTAATTCTTTTTTTGGTGAAACACCTAAATCTGATTTAATATTTCTGATCGAAGTAATAATTGATTTAAACAATTCAATATTTTTTTGCTCTTTTTCAAATTTAAATTGTTGTCGAAATTCAGGATAAGTTTCCTTTGATAAAAAATTACTTTCATTTAAATAAGACCATATTTCTTCTGATATGAATGGAGCAAACGGATGAATTAATTTTAAAATATTTTTTAAAATATAGGTAGATATAGATAACACAACTTTTTTATCTTCTTTAGACTGGCTATAAATACGAGATTTTGAAAATTCAATATACCAATCACAAAAATCAGCCCAAACAAAATTATAAATAAGTTTAATTGCATCATTCATTTTATAATTTTTAATAGATTTTTCAACATCTTCAATAACAATATTCAGCTTAGATAAAATCCATTTATCTGTTTGATCTAATTTATCTTCGTTTATTGTTTCAATTTTGAGAAATTCGAAACCTTCAACATTCATCATTATAAACCGAGAACAATTCCAAAGTTTATTCATAAAATTTCTGCCTTGCTCTAATCTATCTTCTTTGAAATGTATGTCTAAACCTTGAGGTGCCATCATAAGAATACTCACTCTAACAGCATCAACTCCATACTTATCAAATAATTCTAAAGCATCTGGAGAATTACCAAGAGATTTACTCATTTTTCTACCTTTATCATCTCTTATGATACTTGTAAAATAAACATTAGAAAATGGTATCTCATTCTTAAAATATAATCCAGACATAATCATACGTGCTACCCAAAAGAAAATTATATCGGGTCCTGTTACTAAATCTTGAGATGGATAGAAATGTTTTAAATCTTCACTGTCATTGGGCCATCCTAACGTAGCCATTGGCCAAATCCAAGAGCTAAACCATGTATCTAAAACATCTTCCTCTTGAATCCAACCATCTTCATCTGGAGCAGTGGTACCACAATATATTTTATCTTCTTTATACCAAACTGGGATTCTGTGGCCCCACCATAATTGTCTTGAAATACACCAGTCTTGAATATTTTCTAGCCAATGATTATATATTTTTTCCCATCTTTTTGGATGAAAATTTACATCTTTATTTTTTACTGCTTTTAAAGCAGGTTTAGCTAATTTATCCATTTTCAAAAACCATTGCTTCGATAACCTAGGTTCAATAACTGTATTTGTTCTTTCTGAATGACCAACTTTATGAATGTAATCTTCTGTTTTTAATAAATAACCATTTTTTTCAAGTATTTCAAGAACCATTTTTCGAACTTCAAATCTATCTTTGTTTTGAAAATTAGAAGGAACATTGTTATTAAATGTTGCATCGTCATGCATGATATTTATAATCTGTAAATTATTACGATTTGCCATCGCATAATCATTCATATCATGTGCGGGAGTTACTTTAACACATCCTGTACCAAAATCCATATCAACATATTCATCAGAAAAAATAGGAATTTCTTTATTCATGATTGGAAGTAAAACTTTTTTACCAATATATTTTGAATATCTTTTATCGTTAGGGTTAACTGCAACACCTGTATCTCCAAGCATTGTTTCTGGCCTAGTTGTAGCAACAATTAAATATTTTTTTTCATTTTTAATTGGATACTTGATATGCCATAAAAAACCTTTTTCTTCTTTATAAATAACCTCTTCATTAGATAATGCTGTTTTACCAAGTGGATCCCAATTAATCATTCGCTTCCCTTGATATATCAAACCATCATTATACAATTTAACAAATGTTTGAATGACAGATTTATAATATTTATCATCCATTGTAAATCTTTCACGGCTCCAATCACAGGAACATCCTAAACGCTTTAGTTGGTCTGTAATAATACCTCCATACTTTTCTGTCCAATCCCAACAATGTTTAAGAAATGCTTCTCTACCAATTTCTTTTTTATCAATTTTTTGATCTTTAAGAAACTTAGTTACTTTAGCTTCTGTTGCAATAGATGCGTGGTCAGTTCCAGGAAGCCAAAGAGTATTTTTACCCTCCATTCTAGCTTTTCGAACTAGAACATCTTGAATAGTATTATTTAAAACATGTCCCAGGTGTAAAATACCTGTAACATTTGGAGGTGGAATCATTACAGTAAATGATTCTTTACTTTTATAATCAGGAACAAAAATTTTATTATCAATCCATTCTGAATACCATTTTTCTTCAACTCTTTTAGGATTGTAAACTGTAGATAATTCTTTTTTCAACTTAATCTCATTCTTTTCATTATAAATATATATTATAAATTAATAATTTATTTAACATCTTTAACAAAAAGTTATATAATTAATTGAAGAAAAAATCAAAATGAAATATGGCTCAATTGCCGCTGGCTCAAAAGAAACTTTAAATACTGCAAAAGATATTTTAATTGAAGGCGGTAATGCATTTGATGCAACAGTAGGCGCCATTTTTACTAGCATGACTTCAGAATTTGCGTTAACAGGTGCAGGGGGAGGCGGAATACTAATATCATCTAGCAAAGACCAACATCCAATTATTTACGATTTTTTTGTTAATTACCCTCTTAGTAATATTAATTCGAATTTAGATTTTAAAAAAATCAAAGTTGATTTTGGGAATACATCGCAAGATTTTTTTATAGGCAAAGGTTCATGTGCTATCCCAGGAAACATTGCTGGGTTACTTCAAGTTCATAAGGAAAAAGGTATTCTACCGCTAGATGTGGTTCTACAACCAGCAGTAAAAATTGCAAAAGATGGTTTTATATTATCTAAATATCAGTCATACATAAATAAATTAATTAAACCAATTCTTACAGATTCAAAAATGGGGAAACAACTCTTTATAAAAAATAAATCATTTCTAAAAGAGGGTGATACATTTAAAAACCCTAATTTCTCAACTTTTCTAGAAGAATTAATTTTAAATGGAAGAGATTTTTTTTATAAGGGTGAAGCAGCTAAGATTATTGAAAATACATTTAATAATGGTGGTATGATTAATAAAAATAACTTAAATAATTACAAAGTATATAAGAGAAAACCTTTAAAAATTAAAATTGGTGAATATGAAATTTTTACAAATCCGGCACCAGCCTATGGAGGAACACTAGTTGTATTTTTATTAAAAATTCTTAAAAAATCTAAACGTTTAAATTCTAATATAATTGATTTAATAAAAGCTATGGAATTAACATCTGTGGTAAGATCAGAAATCTGCTTGAACCCATTCGATGAAATGGAAATTTCTAACTGTCTCAAGGATTCAATCTTAAATAAATATTTAGAAAGTTTTAATAATGAAAATTTTAATAACAAAAATTTTAAAAGTTCTGATTTAGGCTCAACAACACATATTAGCGTAATAGATAAATATGAAAATGTAGTAAGTGCTACAACAACTAATGGAGAAGGCTCAGGTATTTTTATTCCTGAATTTGGAATTTTAATGAATAATATGCTAGGAGAACGAGATTTGAATCCTTTTGGATTTCATCAATGGAAACATTCAGGTAGATTACCCACAATGCTTTGTCCAACAATTATTATGAAAAATAATAAACCATTATATGCATTAGGCAGTGGAGGAAGTAATAGAATAAGATCAGCAATCGTACAAATTATTATTAACCTTATTGTAAAAAAAATGAATCTAGAAGATGCCGTTGAATCTCCTAGAATACACTTAGAAAATAATAATTTGTTCATCGAAAGAGATATACAAATACCAAAAAATACATACACAAATAAATTTCTAATAAATAAATTTGCTGATAAAAGCTTATTTTTTGGTGGTGCAAATTGTGTAAGTATTAATGAAGCAGTAGGTGATTCTAGGAGGGGAGGAGTTAGTGAAATATTCTAATTATTTAAAGTTGATTAAAAAGTTAATTAATTAATCTATCTAAAAGTATACCGGTTGCAACCGAAACATTCAAACTATCAATACTACCTTTTTTAGATATTGTAATATTGTTAAATTTTTCAAACAAAAGATTTGTTCCATGTGCTTCTGACCCCAAAACTAATGCCCATTTACCTTTTACAGAAATTTTTGAAACATCAGATCCATTTAAATTTGAACATAAAATATTATAATTATTTTTTTCTAAAAAAGATATAATTTCATCATAATCTGAATAATTAATGTAGTTAAAACTAAAATGTGCACCCATAGCTGATCGCAAACATTTTAAGTTAAAAGGATCAACTGATTCTGGCATTAAAACAATTTGATTTATACCATACCATGCACATGTACGTAAAATAGTTCCTAAATTGCCAGGATCTGAAATTTGATCTAGTATCACATAATTTTCATTTGTATCAGTCAATTTGGAATCCAAATATTTATTAATATTAACTACAGCTATTATTCCTTGGGGATTATTTGTATCAGCTATTTCCTTTAAATCTTTTAATTCAATAGTATCATGAGGAATACCGTTTAAATCAATTTTAGTAAATAAACTTTTATTTTTTTCAAAAAAATTTGAAACATAAAAAATTTGAGTGATTTCAGCATTTAAATTAATAGCTTCATCAATAATTCTTAGACCTTCGATAATAGTAAGTTTACTGGTTAATCTATTTTTTTTTAATTGTAAGGATTTAAGAAGTTTTATTTTATTTTTACTAATCATTTATTTCTATTGCAACAGGAGCATGATCTGAACCCATAACATCTTTAAGTATATATGATTTAGCTAATTTTGAACGTAAAATTTGTGAAATACAAAAATAATCAATTCTCCAGCCAACATTTTTTGCCCTGGAGTTAAACATATAACTCCACCAAGTATAATGACCCTCTCCTTTTTCAAATTCTCTAAAAGTATCTATAAATCCTGACGCAATATAATTAT
>Ga0208624_1000412_pt1 | contig 22338 bp, 24 predicted proteins | sample Knorr_S23_td_DCM_FD_185607 | JGI IMG/M metagenome (GOLD analysis project Ga0208624, IMG submission 185607) | Marine microbial communities from Southern Atlantic Ocean transect - Knorr_S23_td_DCM_ad_71m_LV_A (SPAdes) (version 2) | ecosystem: Environmental > Aquatic > Marine > Oceanic | place...
CCACAACTTTGGAAACAACCACTTCCTATACTTGTTACACTATTTGGGATTGTTACACTTGTAAGTGAAGTACAACTATGGAAACAATTACCTTCCATAATAGTTACACTATCAGGAATTGTTATACTTGTAAGTGAAGTACAACTTTGGAAACAAAAATTCCTAATAGTGGTTACACTATTTGGTAATGTTACACTTGTAAGTGAACCACAACTTTGGAAACAACCATTTCCTATGTTGATTACACTATTTGGGATTGTTACACTTGTAAGTGAAGTACAACTTCTGAAAACATTATTTTCTATAATAGTTACACTATCAGGAATCGTTATACTTGTAAGTGAAGTACAACCCATGAAACATTCAGTTTGTATACTTGTTACACCACTTGGGATTGTAACATTAACAAGAGTACTGTTATTTTGAAATAAATTATTTTTTATGCTTGTTGCTCCTGACCACCATGATTCACTTCCTGTTATGGTATCAGAACCATGGATAGATTGTTCAAATGCTGTAAGAACTCCATTTGATACAGTTCCAGCTGCCATTATAATATATATTAAGTTTTTTTTAAAAAAAAAATTAATTTTTATAATCTCTTATATATGTGTCATAAAATGTATTAGCAAAATCAATACCAATATCAAAACCTTCCTTTATAACATCTTTGTTAACATCTGTAAAATTCACAGACATAGGACTTGCTAAAGATATAATATTAGATGTATTAATGATTTCTCTTGTTTTTATATTATTTTCGGAATTAAATCTGGATATATCTATTAAATTTGCTAAATATTGTAATATGTTATAGTTTTCACCTGGAATATAGTTTATATGTTCTTGGTCATAACCTACTATAACAGTTAAATCAGCATTACAATTACCTATATTCTTAATAGGATATGTTTCTAATAGACAACCGTCTGTGTATAGCACATCATCAACTGATACTGGATTTGAGATAATCCATGGAGAAGCGGATGCGGTAACGTAATTAACTATTTCCGGATTATTTCCATCTATATATTCAGTAGATGCGTTTTTTAAATTAACTACAGCACATGAATATTTTTCTTTCCATTCCTCACTAAAGTTATCCCATGTATTTTCTGAATATTTCACCAAAGTTTCTTTAATTTTATTATTAGAAAAAATACCATTATTATAAAATCCATGAATACATGATGAAATTCGCCCTATAAGATATCTATCAGACCAATTACTAAATAAATCATTTACATTATTTATACTTAACCATACCTCTTTTAATTTATCATATTGTTTATTCATTATACCAAATCCATTTAGTGCTCCAGCAGATGTTCCATCTATACGTGCTATTTCAAATTTATCCTCATAATTTTTAAATAAATTATACATAAATCCTGCTTGAAATGCCCCTCTAAAACCTCCGCCTGGTAATATAAAATGTATTTTAGGTTTTATTGTAGTCATTAATATTTATACCGATAAATTTTTAATATTATTTATTTTTCTATATATCTAATAAAGAATATATACTCTAATATATAAATATGCCAGATCAACAAATACAAGTAAATCTTGAAGATGAGTTTGTAAATGATCTAATTGAAAAATATGTAAAAAAAAGAGAATCATTAGAAAACTTTAAAGACAAATTATCACTCATTACCTCTAGTATAGATAAATTAATTGAAAATGATAATAATGATATAGAATTATGTAATGAAATAAAAAAAGTTCGTGAAGAAACATATTCATATAGTCAAAAAAATCTTGAATTAATGAGGAAAAATCAGTGTCTACGAGAATATTTAGAGTTAAAGAGACAAAAGGATGATATAGAATTAGAAATATATGAAAATGAAATGAGACGTAAATTAAGAATAAATATGATGGAAACCAAATATTTAGTACCACAGCCCAGGCAAGATTGCAATAGTGGTTCACAGTCTATAAATAATATACCTATACATCCTATAGCTACAAAAAGTAGCATAAATACCGCTGCTCCACCTCCACCTCCACCTCCACCAATGAATACACCTGCTCCACCTCCACCTCCACCTCCATCTACAATGGTTCCTAAGGAAAATATTAATGATGGATACATAAAGAACGAAAGCAAACCAGAAAATAAACCTGTAGGAGATTTATCTTCAGAGTTAAAAAGTTTGTTAAACGCAAAATTTAAGGGGGCTCGGGGAGAAGACGACTGAAAAAAACTTGGTATCCAAAAAATCCTACTCTTCAAAATACAGGGGTAGAAAAAATCTCTTAAACCATGTAGAATGATATTTTCCTTAAACCATATTAATTAAAAGGAATAATAATAAATAATATAGGTTTATAATAAGTATGGGGTGTTGTGAATCAAGATCAAGAGTTGTTAAATTCTCTGAATATGAGATTCCGCCCGAAGAAAAAAATATTGTTCAAAAAAAGCCAGAGGTCAACGATACCGATATAGAAAAATATGCGGTATACTATAGAGAAAGGCGAGAAAGTGAAGAGGGTTGTCCTAAATTAATAATAGAGGAAAAACTAAGACACAAAAAGAATGTATCATTTAACAAATATGTACTATAGTGTAGATAAAAAATATATTATTAATAATTTATAATTATAAATACTATATAAAGTAAAATGTTAATAAAATAATATAAGGATAATAAAATGACAAAAGTTAGTGATGTTGAAAAATATAAAACTAAGGATGAAAGAAAGTTAGAAATACTTCCAGTAATGAAACAATTAAATGGTTTAGGATTAAACTGTGAGATTGAAGAAATAAAAGAATTTTTTAGTATATGTAAACAATATATAGATTCCGGGGAGGGTAAAAGCGGAAAGATAAAACTCAAAGGATTTAAAAGGGAACTTACCTATATATTACCTACAAGAAAGCAAAATAAAGCACAAATATCGTTAATTTATAATAAGCATATTTAGAAAAGCATATTAAATAATTTATAATAACCAATTATAGATTAATTAATATAATATAAAAAATGGATGATGAAAATGAGATAGATTTTGATGATTTTATAGATGAATTATATAAAAATCCTCCCAAAGATAAAAATCAAATAGTATTAACATTAGATTGTGATAATGTAAAAGTATTATTTGAAAGACTTATGTCTATATTTCATCAAGGAAGTATTTATTTTTTTGGAGACGATGAAAAAAAAGTAGATTTGGATAAACTAACTATTGAGGACTTTAATTTATTAAATAAATATTTTAATTCATTTGGTATAGAGCTAAATTATAAAATTGTGTATGACAGAGATATTAATATATTCAAGAAATTTGTAAAAGGTGATACTAATAGTCTCAATTATCCAGAAAAAATAAGTGAAAAGTATAGCCAGGATATATGCATGGTAGACTTACTATTTTATAGACATGTAGATAGCAAGGAACTTTATGATTATAGGATGGGATTAGATGTAAAAGAAAATTATTATATAATTTGGTTTAATTTCTTAAAGTAGAATATTTAAAATATTTTTATATAATAAATGGCAAGTACATGTAATAGTGAAACAGACAGTCCTTCTACATTTATAAATTTTTCACGTAATTTAATGAAAAGTTTTATATTACTAATTGTTGTAGTATGTGTGATGGCATTAAAAACTAGATTAATTACTGAAGATACTACCTTATTCTATACGGCATTATTCGTAATAGGCGGAACAGTATTAATGACAATTTTGGGAACATTAGATAATTATGTATATTCTAATATGACCTTAGGAATAGGAATGGCTTTAGGTTTATATGTATTAGATTGGAGACAACCTTTAAAACAATAAAAAAATTGATAAAATATTTTAGATAATTTTCATATAATATCTATATGAAAACTATCGTAGAGGAACGTGCTGAAAAGGGGGGATGGTTAAAAGGTGTGGGTAAATGTGAAGTTTGTGGAGTATATGAGGCAATGTATAATCTGGAACTGAATAGTGGGTCTCATAAAGAATGCTATATTTGTTGGAATGAAAATGATTATTATTAGTCTTTCCAAAAATGACCAGTATTAGATTTATATTTAACTGTTTTACGGGATTTTTCAATATTTGTATATTTAATTATATTTCCATTATAATTGTGTATAATATCTATAGAAAAAAGCTGAGCTATGAGAAAAAGAAAGGGTTCAAATGTAGAACAAAGATATCCATTATTTATGTTAGAGGTTGAAAAATCTTTAACATGTGTAAAATTTTCTATTAATTGTTTAGATGTTATTTGATTATTATTCCATAGGATATGGTTTGTTTTAGTATTTTTATTTTTAAGAGTATTAATAAATTGTAAAATAGGGGGTTTTATTGAAATATCAATAAGTTTTAAATCATGATTATCTAAAGAAGATAATATGCCGTCCCAGAAACAGGTCATATACTTCTTAATAATAAATTAAATACGTATTATATATAAATGTATTTAAATTATATATTTTAAATTAAGGAGAATTAGATTTATTAACTATAGATTCTTCACTTTCAGTATCACTTTCAATATCTAAAATTTTATTAAATTGGAAAGGTTGTTTTTTGCCACCATCGTATTTATTGGCATATTTTTCTTCAACAAGTATATCATTATAAGAGTTATCCGCATTTATATCGGAAATTTCTACAAGGAGTCTACCATATTTATCAAAATCACCACAATTAACATTGATAAGTTTTTCATTTTTGGAAAGAAGGGATTTCTTATATTTACGTGAAAGTTTAGTTTCGAGTCCACAATCGCAATCGGTGGAAAGTTGTATAAGTCTATTTCTTGCTTTTTGGGCAGCTTTTTTTTCTATATCTCTATCCGGATTTGAACGCGGTGGTTTAAGTTCAGGTGTATCGATTCCAGATAATCTACAGTTGAATTTGACAATAACGTTATCTAAACCAAATATTATTTTACATGTATCGGCATCATAAATATCTACTATTTTTCCGACAGTTTTACGTCCAGCTAAACTAAATTCACCTATATCATTATCGGTAAGTCCGCGTAATTTATCTAACTTGCTCATCCGTATTATATATTAATACAAATAATAAACTGTCGATAATTTAAAAAAACGGCAATTTAAAATGTATATAAATTTGATATGATAAAATCTTAAAAAAGAGTGAAATAATTAAAAGAATCATAAATGGAAGAGTGTGAGGAGAAATATATAGAAAATAACGAAGTTACTAATAATATTTTGAGATTAAAGGATTTAGGAAATAAGATAATAGAGTATAACAGGCTGATTGAATCGTTTCGTGAGGAAAGGAAAAGAATAGAAAAGGAATTATACTATACGTGCGAACATGAATGGGTATATGATAATTCGGCATGTTTTGATGATAAATGTAAATATTATTGTAAAATTTGCGGGTGCTATGACAATGAGTATTTATATATTTAGGTATAATGTGTGAAGTGCGTTTAAAAATCAAAAAAAATATATAAGGAATATATACTCTTACTTAAAGGGTGATCTTTACTTAAAGATATTACTCTTTATAAGAGTAACAGGGTGTACATCCTGTTAACAGTTAGATGGTGTAATATCTGTAGCATAGAGAGCATAGATATATTAATCTAGCATACAGCAATTTATAATATATTTATAAAACAAATATAAAGCCAATATCTAGCTAAATAAGAGGGGATAATTAGTTATATGCTAATTATAATTTAGTTAGACTTATTAAAAGTGTTTTAAACACTTTTTTTTTAATCACCGTTGGTAGCTCAGGGGCAGAGCGGTTGACTGTAGATCAATAGGTCACTGGTTCAAATCCAGTTCAGCGGACTTATCTAAGGGTCTAATAATGATAATTAGGTTTATCTGAATTATGTCAACAGATTAGTATGGTGGAGGTAGTTTTTTAATTGAGAGCATAAAAATTTGATTGTAATTCATCATGAAACGATAATAACGATGAATTGTAAATCATGAATTAGCGACATTGGTGTAGTGGTAACATAGTTGCCTTCCAAGCAATTGCCCCGGGTTCGATTCCCGGATGTCGCACAGAAAATCCTTTATACAGCAATTCTATATAATTTGATATATAATTATTACGAAGGATGAGAGACGCGGTGTGGCGCAGCGGGAGCGCGCTAGGCTCATAACCTAGAGGACGATGGATCGAAACCATTCACCGCGCGAACATTAATTATACACCTGTGTTAATTAATACAGGTGGGTAATCATTCCCATCAAATTAAAATAATGAGATTAGCTCCAGTAACTCAGTTGGTTAGAGTGTTGTGCTTATAACGCAAAAGTCGTGGGTTCGAGCCCCACTTGGAGCATTTTATTCTCCTTACAGCAAAAATATTATAATATAGTGTTTATTAATAATTTAGGAGAATGAAAGCCGAAAAAAACAGGTTCTATAGCTCAGTCGGCAGAGCATACGGCTGTTAACCGTAGGGTCACAGGTTCGAGCCCTGTTGGAACCGTTTTTAAATAGTAATCAATCTTACAGCAATTTATATATAAATTTTAGCGAAAAATTATAGATGATTGATGAACTTTTAGCAAGTATGGCCGAGTGGTCTAAGGCGGTAGATTTAAGCTCTACTGGACGTAAGTCCGCGTGGGTTCAAACCCCACTGCTTGCATAGTGATTTTAAGTTTAGTTCACTTTAAAAATAAAAACTAATATTTTAGCAAGTATGGCCGAGTGGTCTAAGGCGGTAGATTTAAGCTCTACTGGACGTAAGTCCGCGTGGGTTCAAACCCCACTGCTTGCATATTAATAAGTTAGTATTAACCGCTATAGCTCAGTCGGAAGAGCGCCAGACTTTTAATCTGGTGGTCGAGGGTTCGAGCCCCTCTGGCGGTGTAATTCGAAACTAATCTAGTAATATCAGATTAGTCTGTCAGAGATGACCTCCTGACACTGATGAGATAGGTCAAATTAATAGAGCTATATTACCGCTATAGCTCAGTCGGTAGAGCGTACGGCTTTTAACCGTATGGTCGAGGGTTCGAGCCCCTCTGGCGGTGTAACCTAAAAGGTAAGTAACATGACCGCTATAGCTCAGTCGGCAGAGCGCCAGACTCTTAATCTGGTGGTCGTGGGTTCGAGCCCCACTGGCGGTGGAACTATCCCATATAGTCTAGTCGGTTAGGATACCTGGTTTTCACCCAGGCGACCGGGGTTCAAATCCCCGTGTGGGAGTAATTATAAGCCTATATATTAGGCGCTATGGTGTAGTTGGTGATCACACAGGACTTTGAATCCTGGGACACGGGTTCGAATCCCGTTAGTGCCTCTTAATAAGTCTTCATACAGCAACTTAAAAATACAAAATACGAATTTGGGCGGCTCTGGTTCGATTCCAGAGGAGGAGTAAACCTTCCTGGATGGCGGAAAAAACTTACTGAAGACCGATAACTGCCTTCGTGGCGCAATGGACAGCGCGTATGACTTCTAATCATAAGGTTGTGGGTTCGAGTCCCACCGGAGGCTTCAGCTAAAAATATCGGCTAATTAATAATTGATATAGGGAGATTGGTCTAGGGGTATGATGCTTGCTTTGGGTGCAAGAGGTCGAGGGTTCGATTCCCTCATCTCCCCCTTTGCCTTCGTGGCGCAATGGACAGCGCGTATGACTTCTAATCATAAGGTTGTGGGTTCGAGTCCCACCGGAGGCTTAAGCTTAAATTCATCTGGCTAATTAATAAAAGTTGCTCTAGTGGCGCAACTGGATAGCGCATACGACTTCGAATCGTGGGGTTGTGGGTTCGAGTCCCACCTGGAGTGTATGTAATTTCTTTGATTTGACACTATGGGGATATAGCTCAGTGGTAGAGCAATCGCCTGCAGAGCGATGGGTCCTTGGTTCAAATCCGAGTGTCCCCTATTATAGATTTAGCACCATTAGCTCAGTTGGTTAGAGCACCGTACTAATAATGCGGGGGTCACTGGTTCAATCCCAGTATGGTGCATATAGGGTAGCATGGCCGAGTGGTTAAGGCGACAGACTGCTAATCTGTTGGGATTTTCCCGCGTGAGTTCGAACCTCACTGCTGCCGAATTAAAATCTATAAAATTTATAGACAACATGGCCGAGTGGTTAAGGCGATAGACTTGAAATCTATTGGGATATTCCCGCGCAGGTTCAAATCCTGCTGTTGTCGGGACCAGAAGTTATATTATCTAGGTCTTTTCAAGGGGTATGGTGTAACGGATAGCATAAATGATTACGAATCGTTTGATCTGGGTTCAATTCCCAGTGCCCCTGTTTAGGGCGGATGGCTCAGTTGGCAGAGCGCTCGCTTAGCATGCGAGAGGCCCCGGGTTCGATTCCCGGTTCGTCCAGCTCCATAAATGCTGATGTTGTCGGAGGATATGGCGCAACGGTAGTGCGTCCGACTCCAGATCGGAAGGCTGTAGGTTCAAGTCCTGCTATCCTCAAATAGGTCTTATAGTATAGTGGTTAGTACACTCGTCTAACACACGAGAGACATGGGTTCGATTCCCTTTAGGACCATCCGCGAATATGGCGCAGTCGGCAGCGCGTAGGTCTCATAATCCTAAGGTCAGGGGTTCGAGCCCCCTTATTCGCACTAATATATTTAGCCCTTATAGCTCAGTGGTAGAGCGCTTCATTAGTAATGAAGAGGTCGCTGGTTCGAACCCGGCTGAGGGCAGGTGGAGTTGGTATAGGGGTTATTACATTTCGTTGTGGCCGAAAAGACCCGAGTTCGAGTCTCGGATTCCACATACTTCGGGTAATAGCTCAGTTGGGAGAGCGTTAGACTGAAGATCTAAAGGTCCCTGGTTCGATCCCGGGTTGCCCGGTTCTATCATGTGGATACTCTATACCTATTTCAAATTAAGTCACAAAAAAAACATTCAGCCGGAATAGCACAGTGGTAGTGCGTCTCACTTGTAATGAGAAGGTCGTAGGTTCGAACCCTGCTTTCGGCATCAGCTCGTATGGTCCAGTGGTTAAGACGTCTGCTTTACACGCAGAAGATCGCAGGTTCGATCCCTGCTACGAGCATTTTTTAATCAATTTTTTTTTGATAGTTTTCTATCAGAAAATAATATCAAAACCAATTTTATCATAACCTTACTCTAAACTATTGAATTTTTTATTAACTATATCCCATCCTATCTGTCTCATGAAATTATCAAATGATTTTTGCATATCTTCTCTTACTTGAAAATTAGCATCACTCCTAGAGCCGTATTTATTAATTAGTTTTGTTTCAAACTCTAATGTATGATCTTCTAATTCTTCATAGGAAAAGGTTGGGTGAGAGAGACCAGCATTTAACATTTCAATTAATATTTCTAATTTAGACATAATAAATTTAAAAACAGCATAATGCTTTAATATATCATCTTTGCTACTTAGATTAGTAGTTTGCATATACTTATTATAAAAAATATTAGTATATTTAGCATAATTTTCTCTTACGTAATCTTTATCACTATACTTAGCTTCTTGTATATATGGTTGTAAAGAAACTTCTTCACTATCTTCTCCTAAAAGATCATCTGAATCATATGTACTAGGAATAGATTGTGGACTTTCCACTGAAGGTTGAAATTCCGGATAATCTTCAATATTTTCTATTCCTTCTTCTGGTTCATAAAGTCTTATTTCTCCTCTTTTTGGATCATCTTTAAACATCAGCGTTCCTACATTCACATTACTTCCATCATGTCTCTTTAAAAAGACAGCTATAACTAATCCCCATCTTATAATTTTAGTTAAGTCTTCATCGGCATTTATCATAAAAATCATACTTGGATACCTGGGTAGCGGGTCGGTTCCATTATTGGTATACACATCAATTTTTATTTCTTCTCCATCGTGTGCTTTTACTATTTCAGGAAGTTCCTTTAACTCGAACTCATCAGAACTGTCTGAATGATAGCCATCTTCCCCTGAACTACCACTATCTTCACCACTATCACCAAAATCTAACCTTCTTGGATTTAAAACAGGACTGGGAGGAGGAGCTTGAAATTCGGGACGTTCTTCAATTGGTTCTGGGAAATCCTCAGAAGGAGGATTTAGTCTTATTTCTCCCCTTATCGGTTGACCCGCGGGATGTATGAATTCTAATTTTCCGACATTCATTAAGGCTCCATCATCTAATCTCTTCAAATAGACATCTATAGGTTCCAAGCCCCAAGGGTGCTCTACACGTTCGTGAATCGTAGCAAGAGATAAGTCTACATCTTTATCTATCATAAAAATCATAGTTGGATATCTTGGTAGTGCTTCAGTTCCATTATGAGTATACACATCGATGTCTAACAACGTTTGTGGTCGCAACCCAGCCAAAGGGGCTGTAGGAACAAGATGTAACACTTCATGAATAATTTTAAATCCTTCATAACCTGGTTCAGTTTCTTCATCACTTTCTTCATCACGATCTGCCGAATCTGACGAAATTAGGGACGCTATCCACTGTTGGCCATCTTCCGCTTCTTCTTCATCTCCACCTAGTCTTTTTATAAAATCATCAATACTTTCCGGTAACTCATCAGGTCTTTGTATTTGGTTTTCTAATGTTTCTCTTAGAGCTGCTAGGGTTGTTTCACCTCGGTCATACTTATCTTCTAAAAAATCCATCATCAAATATTCCATATTACTTTCTTCACCTGTTACATCGTCTATTTCTATTAAATCATTTTGTAATCTATATCTTCCTCCATCTTTTATATTCCACCAATTATCTTCTTCTTCAGACAAACCATAATCAGGTTTGTTTTTTCTTACTACCATACTCCACTCTTCTGGAAAATACACATAAACAGACTCGTCCTTATTTAATCCTAATCTAACATCAATATCTCTACGAATTTCATTTATATCTTTCTTTTTGATACTTCTAGGAATAATAAAGTCATGATTAAGTTTCTCTCTTTCATCGGGATGAGTAACACTATATACACTATAAATAGGATAGTCTCCACCTGGTTGGCAATGGGCAGCAGATACAACACTACCCTTATTTATATACACACTTAATGAAACAGTCGATTTACTACTCAATAAATTACCTAAGTGATCATACATATGTTTACAAACAAAAATCTGATCATCACTATTAATTATTACCTCAATTATATTATAATATGAAATAAGAACCTGACCTTGTGATAAACCTACACTCTCCAATCTTAGATATGGAATAGTATCAACTATATCATCACGTCTTATATCATAAGTGTCTCCTGCTTTTAAACATAAATATGCCAGGTTACCATTTTTCACAGTCCTTCTTGTTAGGATTTCCTTCTTATTACCACAAAATATCTTTTTATCTATTTCAATAACAAAATTAAAAGCATCCTCCTCTAAAAATTCAATAATTTTTTGGTCACTAAACATCACCATATCAAAACAAGTTTTATCTTTATATTTTCTTCTTAACCTTTTATTTAGTACTCTAGACATTTATATTATATCTATAAAAAAAAATGGTTTTTTTATATATATAGTTGTGAATATACTTTTTTTGTAGATTAATCATATCCAACCCATTTTCTAGAAAATATTATATCACTTATCAAAAAGTAACTAAAAAAAACTATAGCACCCTTAAATGACATTGTAGTTATTACAAAAAAACATAGTAAAACCAAATTATGATATATAGAGGACGCTCTTCCTGTACCTATTCCTATATCAAAATGTTTAGGAATATATTTTGCTAATAATAACAATATTCCAAATAGTAAGAATAGATTTTTATATGAGATTAGATTTATTCCAGAAATAAATGTTAAACTGTGATTAATTAATACTATGTACAAAAATATTTTTACCACATTTCTATAATTATTACCACCCTCTGTATACGTACATAGGTTTTTTCCAAAGTCCTCGTTATCAGCTATCTCTTTACTACTTGTAAATGCTACAGACAAAACTGTTCTTTCTGATTCAGGATCATCATTAGGAGGAACCTGATGTACTGTAGTACCACCATTAAATAAAGCTCCATCACCCTCATTAAAATGTATAGAATATGCCCTATTATTAATATCTTTACATTGTAAAGGACTAATATTTCCTTTCTTTCCTATACATAATATTACATTGTATATTTCTGGTATGTTTTGAGGATCTAAATGCCATAAATGTTTAGATTTATTACCATGATATCTATAAATACTTGCTGTATTAGATTTCAAATAATATAACTTTTTTCCAATTTTGCCCTCATACTTAGTTCTTAATTTTTCCATTATATCCTCCATGATTTGTCTTTCATGTGGACTATATTTATCACAACATTGATGTGTAGTTGTATTTTTTCTCGATACTAAACTAAAATCAGTGCTGGTAGGTAGCTTTATTGATTTCAGTCTATTTATATCACTATTATTTAGTATTTTTTTATACTTTATACAAAATGGATTTATTTTTTTCTCATAACTCAATGGATCAGTTCTTCTGTACATATTCATACATCTACGTACTATACTTTGACCATATAGATCCAACGCACCTGAATAATCAATCAAGAATAGTATAATAAAATAGATTGCTAAACTACTATATTTGTTGTCTTTAACAAGACTGTTTCTAGATTTTATAAACATAGACAAATATTTCTTTAGTTCTGTTATCATTTATATATAAGCGTTTTTTTATTTGAAATAGAGTAATAATAAACTTGATTATTTCGATATAATTTATTGTTTAAATTATATAATTGAGACTAACATCATAAGATAAGGTTCGTATTGCCGTCTCCAAAGAAACTAAAGTAAAAAAAGATTTTTTTAATATATATAGTTGTGAATATACTTTTTTGTATTTATCTAGTATATATTTATATATACTTTAATTATACAATGATGGTAATATTAGCGTAAATAAAAAATATTATTATTATTTTTAAAAATATTTAAAATTGATTACCTAAAAAAGAATATATTATTAAATAAATGAACAGACATACAAAAAATTTTGTTAATATCATAAATAGAAATTTGGTTAGAAGTATTAAAACACAACAAAATATCAAATATTTTGAAGTCTATAGATGGTCCCCAGAAGGTAATTGTAAACCCTCAAAGGATGTTTTTCCCATAGACTTAAATGATTGTGGACCAATGGTATTAGATGCTCTTAATAAAATAAAATCAGAACAAGACTCTACCCTGGCATTCAGAAGAAGTTGTAGAGAGGGTATTTGTGGCTCTTGTGCTATGAATATAGATGGCACCAATGGATTAGCATGTTTAACACCTATAGATAGGGATACGAGTAATAATCAAAAAATATTTCCTTTACCACATATGTATGTAATCAAGGATTTAGTTCCTGATCTTACTAACTTTTACGCACAATATAAATCAATTATGCCATGGTTACAAAGAAAAACTAAAGCTTCCCCAGAACAAAAAGAATCTATCCAAAGCATAGATGATAGAAAAAAATTAGACGGTCTTTATGAATGTATATTATGTGCATGCTGTTCTACATCATGCCCTTCATATTGGTGGAATTCAGACAAATATCTTGGACCTGCTGTATTACTACAAGCATATCGATGGATTGCTGATTCAAGAGATGAAATGAAAAAGGAAAGGTTAAGTAAATTTAATGACGCATTTAAAGTATACAGATGTCATACAATCATGAATTGTACTAGAACCTGTCCTAAGGGTCTAAATCCAGCTAAAGCAATAGCAAATATTAAAAGAGAATTAATAAAATATGCCTAACCTAACTGTTCTATTTATTCTATTTTTTATTTATATCATTATTTACAAATAAAATATATTGAAAAAGAATTATTCTAGAATTTTGTCGAGATTCAATACTGGTGCGGCAAAGTGTTTATTTCTTTGTTCATGATGAATAGAGTGTTCTCTTGGAGAGACAATAAAACCTGGATATTCTATATTATTAAATTCTTGACAATGTATACTCATATTTAGTATTGCCACCAAAAATAAAGGAATAATCATTGATAATTCAGAGGGATGCGTAACATAAGCACCTATAATGAACGGTATCATATATGCTAAAACAAATTCCGTAATACTTACAGCATTACCCAAACTTGGAATCAATCTTTTATCAAATTTATGATGAAATTTATGAAATTTGTATAATCTTGACTTATGAAATAATTTATGTACCAAATAATATCCAAGATTTTGTATTAACAAAATTATGCCTATATTTATAAATTGAAATGTACCAAATGAAATAGTATGATCTATTAGATATGTATCTATAAATCCATATATAATAGGTGAAACTATTAACATATTTATAAATAGTGATTTATTTGCTAGATAATATAGTTCTTGATTTTCTTTTTTAAGTAGTTTTGTGCTACCCATACTTATTGTATGGTCACATACTATACTCAATATCCATACAATAGAACCTAAAATAAAGCCTTTTCCTAACGACAAAAGCATTTTATTTTTATTTAGTGATTCTTTTAAGTAAAAATCATTAATAAACAAGTCTTAATAATTTATTATTGATTAGTTAATTATAAATCATTTAATCAAGTTTTATATCCATAAAATAAAAATTTGATTAGTTCGATATAATTTATTCTTTAAATTATATAAAATGAGACTAAGCTCAGAAGACAAGGTTCGTATTGCCCTCTCCAAAGAAACTACAGTAAAAAAAAATTATTTGGAGAAATTTAATAAAAAATTTCAAGGCTCAGGAAAAGATAACTACATTTTAGGCATTAAAGATGATCCAGTATTTTGGAATGAAATGTATAATGATGAATACATTCAAGAAAATGGTATTTGTCGTAGAGTTAAACCTAAAATTGGTCCTAATCACCAGATTGACTTAAACAAACTCCCTTATCCATCGAAATAGATTTTACTTCATCCTTTCCTGACTCATAACCTAACATAAATGTAGAATAATTTGAGATTGTTAACCCAGTAACTAATCCAGATATCTTGAGAATCTGATTAACCATTTTTATTTATATAATTTACATTTTTTTTTATAATCAAAATTTAAATATACGTATTATATATAAATGGAGTTTCAATATATTAGAAATCCCGCAACAGGAAGAAAAGTAAACATACATACAAAACTTGGACAAGATATTATTAATAATTATGCTCAAGCAGGAGGTGTTGATTGGGCAGCATTAAGAGCAAAAGCCAGTGGTGCTGTAGGAAAAGCTAAAAATTATGCCAGAGGTGAACAAACCGATAGTGACGGTAATGTTACAACCAGATTTTCAAGAAGTGCCTCAAGAGCTTCCAATGCCGCTAGAAGAGCTAAAGACTTTGCCAGAGGTGAACAAACTGATAGTGAAGGTCATGTAACAACCAGATTTTCAAGAGCAGCCTCCAGAACTTCAGACGCTGCTAGAAGAGCTAGGGACTATGCCAGAGGTGAACAAACTGATAGTGAAGGTCATGTAACAACCAGATTTTCCAGAGGTGTATCTAGAGCTTCCGACGCTGCTAGAAGAGCCAAGGACTATGCCAGAGGTGAACAAACTGACGAAGAAGGTCGTGTAACAACCAGATTTTCCAGAGGTGTTTCTAGAGCTTCCGACGCTGCTGCGAGAACCAGAGATTCTATAAAATCAAGAGCTGGTCAAGCCTATAGTGCTGGTGTTGAATTAAAACACAGAAAAGAATGCGAATATGTAGAAAGACATGCTGATAGTTGTGGATATGTAAAAAAAATGACCACTGGTTCTGAACACTATGGTGGATATAAAAAAAATAGTCAAAAACAAAAAAGACGTTATAGATATTAAATAATAGTATTATAAGTATTTTCTTATAAACTATTTAGAAAAAAAAAAGTTTTTTTATTAAACACAAAGCAAAAGATACTTACCGTGGCGTTTCGGTTCCGTCAAAGTCCAAGCGTCGCCGTGCTCCATCACGTCGGTCATCGTAGCGTCGTCCACCATCACGTCGCTCATCGTAGCGGTGTCCACCATCACGTCGCTCATCGTAGCGGCGTCCACCATCACGTCGGTCATCGTAGCGTCGTCCACCATCACGTCGGTCATCGTAGCGCCGTTCACCATCACGTCGGTCATCGTAGCGGCGACCTCCATCGCGTCGCTCATCGTAGCGGCGTCCACTGTAACGCTGTCCATCACGTCGCTCATCGTAGCGCGGACGATTAGCCTTCCAAAGCAAACGCCGTCCAGAATCAACGACACGAAGAACCTTCATGCCATGAGCAAGAGCAAACAAAATCTGCTTGAAAGGTCGCTTTAGAGAAGTATCATGCTTGACATCCTCGGGTGCCCAGCTGTCAAAGGTGCTGACAAACAACTGTGAAAGCTCGCCACGCTTTTGAGTACGATGGCAGAGGGTCTTCTGTGCGTTGAAGAACAATTCTGCCAAAGACAGCGCCTGCTCTTCAACGCCATCATCGCGCGTAGGCTTCACAGCATCTGGAATAAAAGTTCGGCGGCTAGTAACCGTCATTTCATCTTGAGAGGGAGTAGGAGTCCGTGGAGAGGGTGAGCCCGACATTTTATGTGTAGTTAAGTTACTAAGGATAGTAGTGGGTCGGTGCGATCAAATTTTTTTTTTGTAAGACTAAGCATACTAACAAAAAAAATATATTGATCTTTCAAATGCTATCCACTTAAGCCCAACCAGTCTACAAAATAAAAAAAACTATCTATTATTTTTGTTTGATTTTTTAGTGCTTTTACCTATCGGTTGTTGTAGAGATGTGGATTTTCACGTCTATGATTTTCTATACCTACACTGATTAGAGAACGAGTAGTAGCAACTGATAGCGGAAGAGGAGGAATGTTCCACCTTGCCAGAAATGCTGTTACTAATAAAATTAGGACTATCCTCCAGAACATACTTTGATTACTTTGGATCGATAATTTTTGGTCGATATCAAATTTTTTTTGTAAGACTAAGCACACTAACAAAAAAAACGCTTTATTTAAAATTTTTTTATTTAAAAACTCTTTTCTAATACCTAAATCAATGCCAGTCTTTCCTTAGGTATCGACCCATCTTCTTCTACTTTCGGCGTCAAATGGTTGAAGGTCTTCAACTTGGATGCTATATGGAATGGTGCTTTCTTCTCTTCATGTCTATCTGCCCAGTGACTGGTACAATTCCCGCTATGATAGCGTTCTAGTCTCTTCCTTCGAATTTCTTCAGTTTGTCGCTCTCTGGGAACAAATGTTATATAGGCAGAAAGCCTATTTAGAGATTGTCCCACATGGTGACTGCCAGACATTCCAGTGTTTGCGTGGATCAACTTGGAGTTGAATAGAATTAGTGTCCTTGGCTCGGGGATCACCAATTTGACCAGTTTCTCTAGTATAGGATGATCTTTCGGCGTTAAAACCCAGTCTGTTTTTTGGTCTGGTGCTGTGTACTCTAAGTGGCTTTTCGGTACACAAACAAAACCAGCATCACCATGCCCGCATGGTAATAGATTTAGGATCCCTTGGATAGATAGCCTCTTGTCACTACTCTTCTGGTCTTGATGGGGCCATGGTTCCGACTGCTGTTTTTTGTCCACAAATAGGCTCATTCCATCGAAACTAACAGCCAGTTGGTCTTTGCCCACACCATAAACCATAGCAAAAGCCATCATCGCTATGCTGTAGATTCTCAGAATCCAGTTAGATGTAGACTGAGCCATCCCCTTGAAAACTATTGATCCTTTGCCATACACTCCAGGGTAGTTGGCGCTGGTCCATGTAGTTTTGTCATCTGGTTTGAAACCAGGCGAAATAGTGTGGATCTCGTCCATGAAATTGGCGGTAGCCTCCTTAGCCTTGTCTTCCGAAATAGCGTTCCTCAAAACTACAAACCCTTCACTATCCAAGTGGGACTTCCAGTCCCCCGTCTGGTCTGGGTCGTAAATAGGCGGCTGGTAAGTCGAAACTATGCGTCTCCTCATGAAATGATGCTTCCGCAAAATTTGTTTTCAAAACTTCCATCAAATTTTTTTTTTGCCCCTTTATGCAGTGATTTCCGTAGTTTATTTATTATTTATTGATAAATCCTTTTAAACTTCCCTTGGAAAACTATTGATAAATTGATTCTTATTATAATGGGTATTGCATAAATAAAGTCTAGAATACTCACAGTATGTAAGCTCCTCTCCATAGTTATAAACTCCAATCAAAGAGCATTCTGGGCATATTCTACACATATTAGTATATTCTGGATTTTTTCTTACAGCTGCTACTATTTCATCCATAGTAATAGGCATTTGAGAATCGTCAATGGAGCTTCCACAACCCATGGTTTAATAAAAAAAATAAATTTTTTTTTTATCAAATTTTATTTACATAGAAAATCGTATAGAAAAGTTAATAGCCTAAGACCACCCGTTATGATATTTAAGATAACAGTTATCTTTGCCATCATAAATAATTGGGTATCGGCGAAATTGTCTATATTACACTGGGAATACCAAATTTCATAACCACCCCAACTGGCAAATCCTATAGATACAAACATAGATAGCAGAGTTACTGAATTGTTAAAACACTTATTATCTTTTTTATATAACTTAACTGATAGTGTATTGATTAATAGTACTATTATTAAGGCAACTATTAAAAATACCCATAATGTTGAATTACTACAAAGAGTCTTAACATAGTGATTAGATGTATTACTAAGTGCCATTATGGAAAATACATAATATGTTGTAGCACCACCTATAATCCCAATAATCAATATTACAAGTAAAAATATAGAGCATGACCCATATACATTTTCTTTCGACTCTTGTCTATTCTCAAATTGACCCAAGACTATATTTCTTGTAGGACGTATAATCTTATTAGGTTGTACATACTCTTGTGAATCCTCTATATTAAATTTTACAGATTTTGAATCTAATGACATTATGATTTGTATTTTAAAAAATAAAATTATAAAATCAAATTTTACTTTTATTTTTTAAATTTAGAATTATAATTATACAAGAAAGGCGGAATAGATTTTTAAAAAATGACTATAAAAATTTGTATATAAATCTATGAATAATAGTTAACCATAATAACACCAAAAAGTACATAAAATATATTATTTTTCATCTAATAGTTTCCAAAATCTTTCATGAGTAATTTCTATTTCATTATTATAGTTTTTGCTTTCATTCGTATAAAAAGAACCATCGTGAACGGTATGGTGGTAATATAAATCAGGCACTATATACATTTCTAAGTCTAACTGTTCAAATAATATTGTAATAAATAATAAAACATCGACAGGACTTCTGGTCAATTTTTCATTTTTTTCATCTATTTTTATATTATCTATTAGATATTTATTAAGAATATAATTTCCAGTATTCATTAATTCATGTACTATAATACTATCTCTTTCGAATTTAGGTATATTTTTAAAATTACCTTTTTTAAAGCACATTCCCGAAAAATAATTAAAATTAAAAGATGGTTTTGCATAACTCGGTGCTAAAATAGTATTTACTTTAATATCGTTATTATTTAAAAAATTATTAGCAACTAGAAAATAATCTACACTGACTAAATTATCTGAGTCGATTAAGGCTATCCAATCATTTTTTGCTAATTGACAACATTTTATTTTATTATAGAATGCCCCCAATTTTTTAGTATTTATATTAAATTTAAATTTATCTAAATTTTGTAAATTTTTTTTGATTTTTTTTATATCATTCCCATTTTCATCGCTTATGATAATTTCATCAATAAATGGATTATTAGCATATATCGGTAAAAATATAGATAAAAATTGGTCATACCTATCCATTGTAGGAATACATAAAGAAAACTTATGTTTATTGTTTGAATTATTATCCCGATTCAATATAATAGTATCCCAATTATTATCTACAATTGTTCCAATAGAACCTCCAGCACCTTGATACCATCCTTTAACACCGCCTATACGTCCATCTCCACCATTGTTTTTGAACCAATGTAATGCTTTCACTCTTGGATCAGATTTTGCTTTTTCTAATGCTTCTTCTAAAGTGATCCCGTCTATTTGCCATATTTCTTCAGAACAACGAACATTTTTTAGTAAAAAGGGAGTTAGCATAATATCATATTTTAGATATTAATTTTAAATATGAAACGGATGAAAATTATACTTCCTGATTATCCATGTGTGTTTAATTTAGAATTACAAACATGATCATCTGTTTTACAACGCTTATAATTTCTTATACAATTCCATCTTTCATATCTCATACCATGTTTATATGGAATTATTCCTAATGATAATATAAATATAAAATACCAAGTATACTTAGATAACCATAATTTTTTTGGAAGAACAGTAAGAACAGAAAAGTGTACAATACTATGCCATATATCACCTAACTCTTTTATAAATCCGATAATATTAAAGCTACATATTTCATCTAATATTTCTTTACCTTCTTCTTTTAATGTTAGAAAAAAATTCTTTAAAAGAAGACTTCGTGAATGTTCATACTCGTTAAGTTTAGTATACTCTATCATACCCTTAGAATATGGTACAATTGAATAGAAAAAATTATAAACGTGACTTGCTCCCGTAACTAAGTTATGTTTTACTTTATAAATTAATTCACTCAGCATTTCTATAGTATTCTATTTTATCTTTAACTAATTAAATTTTATTGTATTCTATATAAATCTGAAATTATACCACTTGCTGTAACAGTTGCACCAGCGCCTGGTCCTCTTATAACTATTGGATTTTTATGATAATATTTAGTTGTTATTATAATCATATTATCACTCCCGGATAGATTATAGAAAGGATGTTCTTGTGTAATACCATTTACTTGAACACGTGGAGGCGTGCCTCTTTCTAATAATGCTACATGTTTTGGTTTTACACCCATATTTAAAGCGTAATTTTTAGTATAACTCATATCACTATTGAAATTTTCCAAATTTTCATAAAATTCTTCAGTACTTTCGGAATTTAAACATTCTTTTGATATAAATGGATTATTTATAACATCTTCAATTTCTAAATTATTATAACCTAACAATCTGGCAATAATTAATATTTTTCTTACAGCATCGCTTCCATTTAAATCATCCCTAGGATTAGGTTCAGTATATCCTAACTGTTGTGCCTTTTTTACAATTTCACTAAAACTGTTATTATTTATCATGAAACTATTAAATATGTAACTTAAACTTCCTGATAAAATTGCCTCTACCTTGAGAACAGTATCGCCACTATTTATTATATTTTGAATAGTCTGAATTATAGGTAATCCTGCTCCTACAGTTGTTTCATATTTATAATTATCATAATTTGTTAGACGATTAAATAAATCTATATTTGTTGTATTTGCTTTTTTATTAGGCGTTACAATTGATATATTATTTGATAACAATTTTTCATAATAGGGATATATTTGACTAGATGATGTACAATCTATAAATATTGAATTATTTAACTTCATATTGATAATATCTCCAACCAAAGAATCAATATTATATTCAATACCTATATTTAATAAATCATTTTTCCAATTATCAATCGATATGTTATCTGAAATATACTTTTTAGAGTTAGCAATCATTTTTATATTTATATCTTCAATTTTGTATAGTTGTTTTATTAATTCTGTTCCTACAAGGCCACAACCCAATATAAATATATTTTTTTTATGATCAAAAAATAGTTCCTGATGAATTAGATTAAGTGTTCTATTAATATATTTTTTGTCGATTACCATACATATATTATGGTCTGAAGTAGTAAGAGTATATATATTTATATTATTATTTTTGAGAATGGGAAATATTTTACTCATTATTTCTAATATATTTTTTTGATTATCAGTTTCAACAGCTATTACAGATTTGTCATCCTTAGATATTATTGATAACATATCTTTTTCTATTTTATTTTTATATTCTCTATTCAATATTCTTAAAGTTTTATCTAAATCTTTTAGGTAAATAACTATGTAAATCGAATGTTCACTTGATGATTGAGAAATCATAATTACATTTATATTATTATTAGAAAAGTGAGTAAAAAGATTTCCTGAAAATCCTACTTTACCAATCAAATATTCGCCAAATATTTTTAAAACAGCTATATTTTCAAGATTAGATAAAGCAGTTGCTATATTATTTTTATCTTCAACATCATATTCAATAAGTGTACCTGGATGTTCTGGATTATTTGTATTTTTAACAATTATAGGTATTTTTTTTTCATATAAGGGCAAAATTGTAGGTGTATAAATAACATTCGCACCATAATGTGATAATTCTAACATCTCTTTATAACTGATTCTATCTATACTAAATGCGTTTTTTACTCTTCTTGGATCACTTGACATAATTCCATCTACATCTGTCCATATTTCTAC
>Ga0208624_1000413_pt1 | contig 22317 bp, 18 predicted proteins | sample Knorr_S23_td_DCM_FD_185607 | JGI IMG/M metagenome (GOLD analysis project Ga0208624, IMG submission 185607) | Marine microbial communities from Southern Atlantic Ocean transect - Knorr_S23_td_DCM_ad_71m_LV_A (SPAdes) (version 2) | ecosystem: Environmental > Aquatic > Marine > Oceanic | place...
GTAGCGTATCGCCAATTTAAACTATCGATAATGCTCATTTAATTGTTATCTCCTTTGTGTTTAATGGTAATGAAATAACCATATTTATTTCTGCAACTACAACATCATGCGAGGATAAAGAACTAAACTTCTTTAATGCTCTTTTAACAATAATATTATCCTTATCTGGAATAATATGTATAAGAGCTAACAATCCTAGTTCAATACCTTCAAGTCTTGATAATAATCCTGGATTATCTTCATAATCAATTAAATTAGCATGATAATCATTAATATCATTAAAAATTTCACTTATACGCTCATTTCCTAATCTTTTAGCTGATTGACTTACAGCAGTACTTACTGGCTCAATAATTGCTTCATGAATCAAAACATCTACCCCATTCACGAATTCATAACTGTCCATTACATCAGTATCACCTGATATTACAACTGATCTGTCTCCAGAGATAATTTTATATCCAACAGAGCCATGAATTGGTCCATGGGGAACATTAAAGGCATATACTTGAACATTTGCATCTTCAAAAATTAATAATTCATTTTCTTTGACTTCGAATAATTGTGCTTGTAATAAACCATTTTCTGGAAGAAAGAATTCTTGACCATGATGGGCTGTTCTGTGATCTCTGTCAGGTTTATATGCTAAATTAAATCCATCCACGACATTCTGAATTTCTTTTCCAGCTCCATAAACAGGTAATGAAGAGGTCCTTCCTCTTCCCCAAGATGCTAAAATAAGCTCTCCTAAACTACCTATATGATCTGAATGCGTATGAGTTATAAAAACTGCTTCAATATTAGCAGCTTCAAGTGAACCTTCTGAAATAAAATTGGCTGTAGATCTTGAACCGGCGTCAAAAACATAATTTTTATTATTTATAGATATAACAACACTTTGTTGAGCTATATGCGGAGTTAGTGGCGTGCTCACTCCAGTAAAAACAATTCGTAAAATATCATTTTCGTTTGGAGGTATTATCGTCAAAGTTTCGACCTGTTTATCGTAGAAATTATTTTTTAAGGTTTCAAAATTTAATGAAATAACAACTATGATTGTTGTCAGCATTATTATTAGCAATGATACTACTACATATTTTAAAACACTTTTTTCGGATAACTCTTCTAATCTCATGAATTACTTTTCAACAAAATCCTTTAGCCAATTTTCATAATCTTTATCGACTTTTGAAGTTTGAATCGTTGAAATTTCAGGTATTTCATAATTATGAAGGTCTTTAATAGTTTTATAAACTTTATTTTCTAATTTTTCTGAAGTCTTGATTAATAAAATTACTTCTCTAGATTCAGTAATTCTTCCATCTACCACATATTTTGATCTCATTCGAGGAATCATATTTACGCATGCTGCAAGTTTTTTATTAAGAAGAGTATTTGCAATTAACTTCATAGCCTTATGACTATCTGTAGTAGTTTTAATAATTATCATTACTGACTGTCAACCCAACTATAAACAATATCTTCTAAAATATCCATAGTTACACTACCATTTCTTAAGACAACATCATGAAATGCTTGTATAGAAAATTTATCACCTAATTCTTGCTCTGCATATGCTCTTAGTTCTTGAACTTTTATCATGCCAATTTTATATGAAACTGCCTGTGCAGGCCATACTATATGTCTCTCAACCATTCCAATACAATCTCCTTCTGGATTAGCTGTATTATTCAAATAGTAATCAATACCTTCTTCTCTTGTCCATTTGTAATGATGAACACCAGTATCGACTACTAATCTACATGCTCGCCAAAGTTCTCCTGAAAGTCTTCCAAAGTCTGAATATGGATCTTTATATAAACCTATTTCTTTTGGAAGAGTCTCAGAGTATAGTGCCCAACCTTCTGCATATACGCTGTATCCCCCGTATTTCCTAAAACTTGGCATATCCTCTACTTCTAGCTGAATTGAAATTTGCATATGATGTCCAGGTATGGCCTCGTGATATGCTAAATTTTCCAATTTATAAATTGGCATATCTCTCATTCTGTACAAATTTGCATAATATGTTCCAGGTCTACTACCATCAGCCTGACCTCTTTGATAGAATGCAATACCAGCAGATGCCTCTCTATAAGCTTCTACAGCCTTAACTTGAAGCGGAATAGATGGCAATCCATAAAACAGTTCTTCTATACGATTAGATAGCGTATCTACTACAACTTGAACCTGATCTAAGTACATTTGCCTGCCCTCTGGACCTTCAGGATAATAAAACTGGTCATCTTCTCTCATGAAATCAAAAAATTCTTTTAATGTACCGTCAAAGTTTACTTTCTCCATGATTTCATAGATTTCTCCATGGATTCTTTCTACTTCACTCAAACCAATCTCATGAATTTCTTCTGCAGTTAATCCAAGTGTTGTATAACCGTCAAGTGTATGCTGATAATATTCAGCTCCATCTTCAAACTTCCAAACACCATGATTATTATCTGCTAGTTTTTGTTGTTCTTTAAGAAAATCAATTAACTTGTTGTAAGAATAATTGACTACAGAAAGTAATACTGCTTGTGCTTCGCTTTGATATCTTAATTTTTTAGCATCTGATATGTCAAGGGCGTTTAATTTTTTCATGAAATCGCCATAAATAACATTTTGTTTGTCCGTTTCTTCAAATGGATATCCTGAAATAATGTTTTCTGATGTTTTTATGGCTTGAGGAAATACAAATGCAGGAGCTATCTTTTTTACATCTTGTCTTAATTTTAATTGATCAATCAAATCATTCATTAATGGTTCAACATTTCTCAAACGACCAATATAGTCTTTGACATCTTGTTCTTCATCAATCTTATGATAATTAATAAGAAATGAAGGTATACTGGAGTGTTTACCTCCTCTATGTGTTATCATATATCCATGAAATATAAACTTATCATTATCAATTGTTCTTTGAAGCCTTTTTTCCATCAAACGATAACTAATTTTTGTAGGTTCATCTAGTTTGTCGTAGTTGATATTTTCTCTTAAAAACTTTAAATCATTAATGGATTGTTTTGCTTTAGTTCTTGATTTTTGCCATGTAATATCATCCCACTTATCATAATTGGATTTATACCCTAAAGAAGCCTGGAATTCTGGACTATCTAATACAGCATCTTGAAAAACTGATTCAAAAAATTGATTGGCTCTTTTGATTTCATTTTCATCGACACTAGATGTACACGAAAAGAATAAAAAAGGTACAAAAATAAAAAGTTTCTTAAGCATTATATCTCCTGATCATAAAAAATTAATTTAACAATAATTCAGCTGATAAAACGGTGTTTTCTACAAGCATAGCTATCGTCATGGGTCCAATACCTTTTGGAACAGGTGTTAATGAGCTTGCTATACCAGTTACACTGTCTTGGTTGACATCACCAACAATTTTCGACTTTCCATCAACTTCAATTCTGTTTATCCCAACATCAACTAAACATGCCCCTTCTTTGATATAAGAACTGTCAACAAACTGTGGCGATCCTAAAGCAGCAACTAAAATATCTGCTTGTTTTGAAAAAAACTTTAAATCTTTTGTTCCACTATGGCACAGCGTTACTGTAGCGTTTCCAAGCTCTTTTAAGCTAGCTAAGATAGAAATAGGTCTACCAACAATATTACTTCTTCCAATAACTACTACATGCTTGCCATTTAAGTCTATGTTAAAATGCTTTAAAATAAACATAATGCCTTTGGGAGTACACGGTATAAATCTAGGCTTACCTATGGACAATAAACCGGCATTTTCAGGATGAAACCCATCTACATCTTTTGTTGGAATGATTGCATTAAGGACTTTTTCACTATCAATATGTTTTGGTAGAGGCAATTGTACTAAAATACCATGAAAATCAGCATCATTGTTTAGCCTGGCTATTAGAGATAATAGTTCGTCTTCCGATACTTTCTCCTCCAGTCGAAATACATCAGTTTTGAGTCCCAAAGATTCAAATTTTTTGGTCTTATTCTTAACATATATCTCAGATGCAGGATTATTACCAACTAATACTGCAGCAAGCCCAGGAATAATGCCATGATTTTTCAAGTCACTAATTCTGCTTTCGAGACTAGAATACAGAGCTTTACTGGCCTCTAAGCCAGATAATATAGACGTTTCCATTACAATATCCTCTTAATCTGTAATTTCTTCGATTCGTTCAATTAATGATTTAACTTTGGACTCAACCTCACCTTTAAATGAGTATTCTCCTCTACGAGCACCAAATAGTTCATCAGAAATATTCATAGCTGCCAAAATAGCTATTTTTGATGCATTCATGGAAGATGGAACTGATCGTTGAACTTCATGCATTTTTTTATCTACATAAGCTGCGACTTCCTTAATATAATCCTCATTTGAAGAAGCTCTAATTGGATACTCTTGTCCAAAGATTCTAACGTTTACTAGTTTTTTATTTGATTCCATTTTAACCTCTAATTATCTCTTAATTTAGCATTAAATTTCTTAGAAACAATATTTATAATTTCAGTAATAATTGAATTTACATCGTTGTCTTCAAGTGTTTTTTTAGCTGATTGAAAGTTCAATGAAAATAAAACATCCTTGGATGATGTGTCTTTTTTTGATTGATAAATATCAACCGGAATTACATTTTGTAATATAGACTGATTAATTGATTTCATTGTTTTGACAACATCGCCAACTTGAATACTGCTGTCCATTTTAAAATTTAAGTCTCTTTGCACGATTGGGAAGGTTACAATATCCTCTACCTTCGTGCTATAACTACCATAATTAGTAAAAATCTCTGGATCTATATCAAATACTACAACTTCATGCTTATGAGCTATATCTAATTGTTTGAGTAATGAATCTTTAATAATACCTAAACCACCAATAACTTGTTTTTTACCGTCAATAATTGAGAAATATGGATCGCAATAATGATGTTTCTGCTCTGAAAACTTCACTTTTATACCCAGTCTTTTATCTTCAAAAATATTGGAAGCCACCCCTTTCAAAAATGAAAAAGAAGCAGGTATAGAATCAAAATGTACATTTTTTGAAAATACATCACCGTGAACTAAGCACGATAAACTACTTTTCTGAGTTATATCATCTAATTTATCTGTCTTACCTTCAAAAATTGTTCCATATTCATAAATCAACGTATTTGCTGATCCATTACGATAGTTAAAATCTAAATTTTTCAACAATCCTGAATGAAGATTTGTTCGCAAAGTATTCATTCTTTCGGACGAAGGATTCATAACACTAACAGCATCTTTTCCAAACAACTTCACTTCTTCAATATCTTCAAGTGAATTATTATAAGATTGATGAAATCCTAAGGAGGATAAATGATGTTTTAATGAAGAAATAGTAGATTCTTCATCGTTTGCATATTGCATAATAGAAGAATAATTAAAAGAAGACTTAATATTGTCATAACCATAACATCTAAACACCTCTTCAATAAGGTCTGTTTCTACCTTTAGATCAGTTCTAAATGTAGGAATAGAACAATTCCAACCAGTTTTTGTTTTTTTAGCATCTATGTGAAGTCCTTTAAGTATAGATTCTATATCTTTTGAAGCAATTTCTTGTCCTGCATATTTGAGCAGTTTTTCAGACGATAAATCAACAAAAGTATTGTCTAGGCTCATTGAACATTCATCAGTAATCACAGACTCTAAAGTACCACCAGCAACTTCTTGCATTAGCTGAACAATCATATTGAATGCCTCTAAAGCAGCATTTGAGTCTGTACCCCTCTCAAATCTTCTAGATGCCTCAGATAATAAATTTAATTTTTTGGACCCTTTTCTAATAACAACTGGGTCAAAATAAGCGCTCTCAATCAATACTTCTGTGGTTGAATCGGTAACAGAGCTATCCATCCCACCTATAATACCAGCTAAAGCAACAGTATTTTTTGTATCCGTAATCACCATATGATCTGTACTTAATTCATATGTTTCTTCATCCAAAGCATCAAATTTTTCACCTTTTTTTGCCCAAGAAACTTTAATTGCAGGTTTGGCTAATTTTTTTAGATCAAATACATGGGTTGGATGACCAATTTCTAGAAGCATAAAATTCGATATATCAACAAGATTATTAATGCTCTTCTGACCAACTGATTTTAAATATTCAGCAAGCCATTTTGGAGAAGGTCCTACTTTTACACCTTTCATTGTACCTGCTATATAGCGTGTACAGCCGCCTTTTTTATCTAATTCGACTGATATAACGTCTTTTGTCTTTGGATTTAATTTTACACTATTTATTGGAGTTTTTAGTTTTGATCCAACAATTGTTGCTACTTCCCTAGCTATCCCTCGATGACTTAATGCAAAAGCTTTATCTGGAGTTACTTCAATATCAATTGCGTTATATAATGGACCTAACACTTCTTTTATCGGTGTTCCTGCATTAAAAGATTCATCTAAGACCATAATACCGTCGTGTTCTTCTGAAATTCCAAGTTCTCTTTCAGAACAAATCATACCAAAACTTTCTACACCTCTAATTTTTGCTTTTCCTATTTTGAAATCACCTGGAAGAACGGCGCCAACTTTTGCAAAAACTATTTTTTGACCAGCATCTACATTTGGAGCTCCGCAAACTACACTAAAAGTCTCTGATCCATCTGAAACAGAACATAATTTAAGTTTGTCTGCATCTGGATGTTTTTTTGCTGTTAAAACGTCTCCAACGACTAAATTTTCTAAAGAATCAAAATCTGATACTACTTCAGATTCAAACCCTCTCATAGTCAGCTTTTCAGCCAGTTCAGTGGCAGTTAAATCAAAGTCAACAAACCTTCTAAGCCAGTGAAGTGAAACTTTCATTAAAACTGCTCCAAGAAACGTTTATCATTTTGATAAAATAACCTAATATCTTTAATACCGTATTTAATCATGGCAATTCTTTCAATTCCCATACCAAAAGCAAACCCTTGATATTTTTCATTGTCATATCCTACGTTTGATAAAACATTTGGATTGACCATTCCACAGCCTAAAATTTCCATCCATTGATTTAATTTACTGTTCCAAATATCAACTTCTGCGCTAGGCTCAGTAAAAGGAAAATAACTTGGCCTAAAACGCATTTTTGTATCTTTTCCAAACATTTCTTGAACAAAATACTCTAAGGTTCCTTTCATCTCGGCAAATGATGAGGTTTCATTAATAACCAAGCCTTCTACTTGATTAAATAAACAAAAACTTTTGTAGCTTACTGCCTCGTTTCTAAATACTCTACCACAACAGATATGTCTTAGTGGTGGATCTTGATTTTCCATTAAATGAATCTGAACATTAGAGGTATGTGTTCTGAGTACAGCATTCGGGTTGATAAAGAATGTATCTTGCATATCTCTTGCCGGATGATGCTTAGGCACATTAAGTGCTTCAAAATTATGATAATCATCATCAATTTCAGGTCCGTAAGCAACAGAAAATCCTATAGATTGAAAAATAGATTTTATCTCTGAAGTAATCTGTTCCAACGGGTGTATTTTACCGTCAGGTAAATTATACCCTGGTAATGAAAAATCTATATCGCTTGAAACAGAATTTTCATTATTACCACGTAGAGCATTTTGATATAAATTTGTTAATTGATTTTTTAGAATATTTAATTCTTTCCCAAATCGAGGTTTTTCGGAAACAGGTAACTTGTTAAACTCTTCAAATAATGATGCAAGCTGACCATTTCTACCTAAGTATTTAATTCGGAAATTTTCTAGATCTTGTGAAGTCTTAGATTTGGATAACTCTTTAGAAAATGATGTCTTTAATCCTTTAATGGTTTTATCTAGTGACATCGTATTTTTCTATTTTTTCTTTAAGTATTTTACGAGATCTTCGAAGACAGTTGGATTATTAACAGCTAAATCTGCTAATACTTTTCTATCTAAATCGACCCCTTTCTCCTTCAATAAATGTACAAAATTTGAATAGGATAAACCATTTAATCTTGATGCAGCGTTAATTCTTACAATCCAAAGTCTTCTAAACTGACGTTTTTTCTGTCTTCTATCTCGATAAGCATAAAGACCAGCTTTGGTTACTGCATCTTTAGCTGCTTTAAAATTTCTACTTCTAGCACCGAAATAACCTTTTGCAAGCTTTACGATCTTACGATGTCTTCTATGTCTTGGAACTGAACTATTTGATCTTGGCATCTTAACTTCCTGCTTTCGCCATCATTTTTTTCATGCGTTTTTCAAAAGATGGAGCTACTACTGTAGCTTTTTTAGCAGCACGTTTCACATCTTTATCTCTACGAATAAGCATGTGACTATGTCCAGCTTTATTACGTTTCAGTTTTCCTGAACCTGTAACTTTAAATCTTTTTGATACGCTTTTTCTTGTTTTTTGCTTTGGCATAATTATTTCCTATTTCGGGGCTAATATTATAGATTTTTTCCTTCCAGTCAAAGGAGAATCTTTTTCTAATTCTGCATGCTCACTTAATGACGATAAAACACGCTGCATTAGTTCTTGCCCCAAATCTTGTCTAGACATTTCTCTACCTCTATACATAAGGGTTAACTTTAGTTTATAACCTTCAGATAAAAACTTTTTACCCATTTTTAGCTTATTGTCTAAATCGTGATCACCAATATTTGGTCTCATTCTTAGTTCTTTTACTTTGATAGTCTGTTGCTTTTTCTTGCTTTGTTGAGCTTTCTTTTTTTCTTCATATTTAAATTTACCAAAGTCCATAATTTTACAAACTGGAGGTTTGGCATTTGGCGAAATTTCTACTAAATCTAAACCAGCTTCTTGAGCTTTAATTAAGGCTTCTTTTACACTAACAACCCCAATTTGTTCTTTGTTTTGACTGATGAGCCTTACTTCATCAGCATAAATTCTTTCATTTACCCTTATTCTTTGTTTTTTAATTCGAAACTCTCCTTTCTTTAATTTCACTCAATATTTCATTAGAAAAATCATTCAATGACATTTCTTTTTGTTCTTTAATAAATCTTCTTCTGATAGTTACGGTTTTATTTTCAACTTCTTTCTCACCAACAATAACCATAATATTAATTTTTTGCATTTCTGCATCTCTAATTTTTGAACCAATTTTTTCTGATCTATTGTCTAAAGATACTCTTAAACCCATAGTTCTAAGGTCAGTTGTTATTTGCTGCGCGTAATCATTAAACTTATCTGAAACTGGAAGAATAGTAATTTGTTTTGGAGCAAGCCATAATGGAAAATTTCCACCAAAGTGTTCAATTAAAAATCCAATAAAACGTTCATGAGTTCCTAGTGGGGCTCTGTGAATACATAATGGAGTTTTTGCAGACCCATCTTTGTCTGTATATGTCAAATCAAATCTTTCTGGGATGGCAAAATCTACCTGATTGGTAGCTAGTGTAAATTCTCTTCCAATAGAACTCCAGACTTGTACATCAATTTTAGGTCCATAAAAAGCAGCATCTCCCACAGATTCAACGAATTTAAGGTTTGCTCCTTTCAGAGCATTTCTAACGTCTTCCTCTGTTTTTTTCCACAATGTTGGGTTATCGATAAATTTATCTCCTAAGCCTTCTGGATCATGGAGACTTAATCTCATTTCATATTTTTCAATACCAAAAATTTTAAAATACTCCATATATAAATTACATACGTTTATAAACTCTTCTTTAAATTGTTCAGCTGTACAATAAATATGTCCATCATTCATTTGCATACTTCTAACTCGCATTAATCCGAACAACTCACCTGATTTTTCATATCTATAACATGTGCCATATTCGGAAATTCGGTATGGTAAGTCACGATAGCTTTTTGGTGTATTAGCAAAAATTTTATGATGATATGGACAATTCATTGGTTTCATGTAATAATCAATTCCATCAACATCCATCGGAGAAAACATACTTGACATGTAATGATCTAAATGACCTGATTTTGAAAATAAGTCACCTTTAGTCAAATGTGGTGTTCTGACTCTTAAATATCCGTTAGCAGTTTCTTTTTCTTTTGCTAGGGCTTCAAGTTCATCGATTAATACTGTTCCTGAAGGAGTCCAAAGTGGTAATCCAGGTCCAACCTCATCATCGAAGAAAAACAAGTCCAACTCTTTTCCAATTTTTCTATGATCACGTTTTTTTTGCTCTTCAAGCATTTGAAGATATTTTTTCAAATCTTTACTATTTTGAAATGAAGTGCCATAAACTCGTTGAAGTGTTTGATTTTTTTCATCTCCTCTCCAATAAGCTGCTGATGAAGAAAGTATCTTAAAATGTTTAATTTGACCGGTTGAATGAACATGCGGACCTCTACATAAATCAGTAAATTCTCCTTGAGAATAAACCTTTAGAGTCTCATCTTTATCTAAATCATTAATAATTTCAACTTTATAACTTTCATCAATTTTTTCAAAAAAAGCTAATGCTTCATTTCGAGATTTTTCTTGATGAGATATTTCTAGATTCTCTTCTGATATTTTCATCATTTCATTTTCAATTTCTAATAAATCGTCTTCGGTAAAAGGAGAATTAACATCGAAATCATAATAAAATCTATTTTCTAGAAATGGTCCAATTGTAACTTTAGTTTTTGGAAATAATCTTTTGACAGCTTGAGCCATTAAGTGCGCAGTGCTATGCAATAATACACTATGACCATCCTTGCTTTTAGCATCCATAAACTGAAGTTCACAATTTTTGTTAAGATTAGACGACAAATCCGTAAGTTGGCCATCAACTTTACAAATTATAGTGTCTTTTGGAACTCCTTTAATATCATTCATTATTTGAAGTGGTGTAATACCCTTTGGGAATTCCTGAGAATCAAAACCTTTTATTTTTATAGAAATATTACTCACAAGGCAGAATTATCTATTAAAAAAATTGCAATTGTGAAAGCACCTAGCATTCCAGCAACTCCAACTCTATGTCTTCTTACTAGAGCTTTTTCAGAATCTGTCAAATCTGAACCATTCAAATCTGAAGCTAAAACTTGCTCTTGTTTACTATCATAATATTTTGCATAAAACTGATCTAACCAATGCATACCTTCTTCACAATTAGCGTCATCAGAGTCGCAATAAGTTAAAAATATAGATTCGCTTGTTCCTGGAATGGGTCTTACATTTTTAGTACCTAATTTCATTCTCTCAAATTCATCTTGTAATAATTCAAATTCCGAAATATCACGATTATCAAAATCGAAATTCTGAAGCTCATTTGTTAAAAATTGAAACTGAGACTGAGGATATAAGCTTATGGTATAAACTTTATTATCAGTTGGGAGTGACATAATAGCTGGAAAGGTTCTCTCAGTTGATAACCAGGTGTAATTCCAAACAAATATATCTGCAACTGCTGCATTTGAATAAATATTTACTCTGGATTTACCTGTTTCAATTGATCTGTAGTTTTCTCGCCAATTATCGCTTGCAGGATTTTCAGCTTCAAAATCTCTAGCACTTTGTGTAAACGATATACTGATTAAAAGAATGGTACTTAAAAACGTTTTCAATGAATTCATTGAAAGAAATTTAATATAGAAGCTGTCAAAAAGATATGTTTTTATCATCTGAAAGAAATGACTTCTTGCTCATATGCAAAACAACTAATCCAACGATCAAAATACTCCTCTGCTCTCGATCTACCATACTGAGCCATTAGTATTTCAAAAATATCGTAGCTCTTTTCTTCAAGGTAGGGATCTGCGATAAACATGTATGTTAAATTACCGTCTTCATTTTGCTCTTCAGGAACTAAAAATTTTAAACTATTATAAACATTAATATCTTCTCTTTTTATTGCAGGCATTATTACTGTTTTAGTAAGCATTTCAAATTGTCCTGCTCTTTGAGGTAGTATATAATTGATTGCAACCATAGTCTTTCCATTCTTTGTATAAACTGTGTTAGTTTCATTAGTTTTTTGGCCTTCAACTTCTGCAATAGATTTATTACCAATTGATACTGGTACTACACAACTATACATCAAAAAGCTAGAAACGATGATTACTATTTTATTCATATTTTATTGTACTCCTAAATTAAGTACTGAAATTTAATAAATATTTGTCTCTTACTCTCAGTTAAGTTTGAAATAACACCATCTTCCGTTCTGAGTAAATCATTTACCCCAAAATATAATGCACTAAATGCATTTGGCTGATAAGTAATCATTGGTTCTACAAACCACGAATTTGAAAAATCACTATATTGGATTTTTGTTCTCAAAGTAAGTTTTGAATTGAATGAATTATTTATGCGAGCATTCAATAAAACACCATCGTAGAAATCTTCAGCTTTTTGATATGATACTCCAACTCCAAAATTAGATTTATCGGATATTCTATATTCAACATAAGATTTCACTTGATAAAAACCTGAACTTCTAGGATTATCTAAGTTTCTAACAATGATATTTCTTGATTGTAATTCGTTGTAAACTTTTAAACTTGAATTTATTTGATTTCTATATCCAAATTCTAATTCATATAAATTATCAAATTGAATTCCTCTGAAGTTCTCTTTTTCTACTTCTCCACTCAATTTAAAAAAATCACCATTTTTAAAATCAGATGATGTTGATAGTGATAATTCTTGTTTTTTAATTACACCAGTGTAATTGGTTTTATAAATTGTTTCAATATTATAATTTGTTTTCAAAAGCTTTGGATGATTTTCATAGTAAACAGATTTTCCTCTTCCTGCCTTTAACCATTTTGTTGAATTATTTTTTTCGAAGCCATTACTAGTTCTAAACCCTGGAGATCTCAACCTTAAAACAACTCCATAATCATCCGTTCTATCTCTATAATTAATAGCAAATCCAAGAGCGTTACCAGTTATTTTTTCTCCATCAAAAGTCTTTGTATATCTACCATTATCAAAAGTTGATGGATAATCATTAGTACTTGAGTCATATATGTATTCTAAATTATCAGATTCATTGTGAATTGATGCTGTTCCATGTAATGTTATATGAATATTGCTACCTGGATGTAGATGAAAGTCCAGACCAGCTGTAGTCATATCTCCAGCATTATCAAAAATTCTATTAGTTAAAATTGCTCCAACAGAACCACCATTTCCACCAATCATTCTTTTAGCTCGAATGATATTTGAAGTACTTTTTCCCAATGTTACCACAGTACTATTTTCTTCAAAAGGTAGTAATAGTGGTGATGATTCATCACGAGCACTGATAATTCCGTATGAAGTTTGACCTATTTTACCGGTATACTTAGCAGTAATTGACGGATCATTAATTGTTCTGGAATAAAATAAATTAATATACCCTCTTTGGGGTGAAAATTGAAAAAGCTCCGCTCCTTGACTAAAGAATGGTCGTTTTTCTTGGAAATATAGTGCATTTACAGTGTTTACATCATTTTGAATATCATCAGACTCTATTTGACTAAAATCAGGATTAAGGGCTATTTCTAATAGGTCTACAGAAGAAACAGGAAATTTCATAAATAATGAAGCTTCATCTGATGAATTAGATGTATTTGAAATAAAGTCATTAGATTGTCCAGCAACAACAGATGGAATAAATTCAAAATCACCTCTTTGTTGCCTAGGAGGTTTAATATCTTTAAGAAATGCTAATTGACAGGTTTGACACTCAATTCCATCAATTCTTGAAGTCCAATAAACATATCTTGTAAGCTCATCAGAAAGTGTGAATCCTCTTCCAAAATCAATTCTCCATGTTTGTTTTGGAGATAAAGAATAACGAAGGCTGGAAAAAGGAATAATTAACTCTGCTTCGTATCTGTCATCATGTACCGATACTTTTGATTCATAAATAAGATCAAGAGATTTATCAAAACCATAGGTTGCTCTACCATCTATTTGAACACCTCCGGCACTAACTCCAATACCATAAGTCAATGCCTCATCGTCAAATGCGTCAATATTTATCCATACTCTATCGTCTTTTTCATCAAGATTATCCCTTTTAGTAATACTATATCTTAAATCTTCTTTGTCAACATAAGCTATAAAACCTACATATATATTTTTTTCATCATAAAATAATCTGGCTTCTGTTCGTAAATCTGATGGTTGACCTTGGAAAGTACCTGAACCATTAAAATTTGTTGCAATTTGCGCTTTTGACCATTCTTGATTGTCAACTACCCCATCAAATATTATAGGTTTTTCAATTTTAATGGGATTGTATGTTGGTCTTTCAGTTAAATCTTTAAAAGATTGACTGAATATTGTTGAGATAAGTATTATAACAATTAAAAATTTATTCATCAGGCATGTAATTATAAGTAAAAAAGTATAAAAAATGTACTAATAATTTGACTGAAAAAATTTAAAAAAGTTCCTTAAAAGAGAACGCCCGATTGACAGAGGGTCGGGCGTTCAGCTACTTTAAAAGGCCTAAGAGTAAAATGCAATGAAGACAACCTTAAAAAGTATAATCTACTCCTAATGAGAAACTACGTGGCATTGTAGGTCTTGCGCCGTAAGGACGTCTTGACACAACGCCGTCATCATCCATGAAATTGTTTATACCAACTGATAATCTAATATTGTCTTGGAGTGCGTATCTCAATCCAAGATCAATAATGGTTAACTCATCAGTTGCATTTGAACCTGAAATACTTCCAGAGCCAGCAACTGTTCTCATTTCTGATGTCTTCTTCATACTTATATTAGCAGATATTTTATCAACATTTAATCCAAGATTTAATGCAATCATTGTATCTGGAAGATATGGTAATTCATCTCCCTTTGATACATCTCCCCAGAATCCATCAAATGATTCCTGAAACTCAGAATTAGTGTTTGTCCATGCTAACTCTAATGGCATTTGAATTCTGCCGTTGTCAACAAGTATTCTTCTTAAGTAAAGCTCAAATCCTGAAATATCTACGGCTCCGCCATTGAATAAATCGTCAGAACCACCACCAGAAGCAGCGGTATCTGCTCCTAAAAGATTGTCATAACTATTCATAAATAAAGTGAACTCTAGACTATTTAAACCTTTATTTGATTTAAATCCAATTTCAGTGTTCATGCTCGTCTCTGGATCCACTGCTTTATCTGTGACCCCAGATGTACCAGGTCCAGGTGGAGCAAAACCTTTATGAATACCAACAGAAACCGTTTGGGATTCATTAATTGCGTACTCTATGCCAATACCTGGAACAACTACATCAATTGTATGCTCCCTTTTTGAAGGAATTTCAGATCTATCTGGATCAGTTTTACCCCAGTCATCTCTTTTAACTGTGATTTCTTCATATCTAGCGCCAGCAGTAATAGTCATTGCACCAGTTGTAAATCTATCCTCTACAAAGAGTGCGGTTGCTTCAGCAGAATCAATTCTATTGGAATCCGAACCCTTAGTTGCTTGAGTAGTCATTACTAATTGACCGCTTTGCATTCCATAACGATCTTCCCACTGGAATCTATCCATTTCGTCGCTATGAATTCTTAATCCAGCTTGAATGTCGTGATCTCCAGCTAATACATTAAACACTGCTTGAATACCTGAAGAATAATATTCTCTATTATTTGCTTTAATTCTGTAAGCATCATCAGCACTGTTTTCAGCATTCATAAGTAGGTAAAATTCATTCCATCCATCAGCAGTAGGCTTAGTAATAGAACTTAAACTCATACCATTCACCTTATTCAATTTATACCAGTTTCTGGCAAAATCATTACTATATCCAACAACAGCTAAACTCATGTTGTCATTGAGTTTTGCTGCATAAGAAAGCATTATTTGTGAATGATCGGCATCCATTTCATCTAAAGCGGTTGCTCTATATCTACGTAATGGATTCTCACTAAAATCAGCATCTGTTAATCCAAGATATGTTTCGTCTGATAATTCATCAGTCATAGAATATTTAAACTCTAAAGCATGTGACTCACTGAAACTATATCTTAACTTTGTCATAAAGTCAGTTTTTCCATAACCAGTGTCTCCCCCGCCATCAAGCTCTTTGAAACCATCTGTTTTATCTGAATAAAGCTCAATTAAGTAAGCAAAATTACCTAACACATCACCAGATCTTACTTGCATTAGTGTTTTTCCAAAACTTCCAATATCTAATGACACTGAGTTAAGTTTTGAAGAAGGAATTGGTGTAGAAATATAATTCAAAGAACCACCTGTTGTAAAAGGACCATGTTTAATCTGTGTTGATCCCTTTCTTACCTCAATTGATTCCATTCTACCTGCCGTTGGTGAATAATAAGCTGCAGGTGAAGCATATGGAGCTGGAGCAATTAAAACACCATCTTCCATAACATTAAGTTTTTCCATTCTTAATGAACCAGTACCTCTTAAACCAATATTAGGTCTTAATCCTAAACCATCTTCTTCAGAAATATATACACCAGGGATTCTACCGACTATACGATGAATATCCGTGTATCTAAATTGATCTAACTCAGATTTACTTACCACATCACTTGGTTCAGCATTTCTTAGAAACATTCCTGAAGTAATACTTTTTGATTCTGCTAGAACTTCAACAGCATCTAAAGCGATTGGCTTTGTTGAATCTGACTCAGCTACAATATTTTGTGCATATGTAATATTTAAAATAAATAAACATAGTATCAGTTTTCTCATGTCTCTCTCCTATTATTGAGATTGTGTCGCAAATAATAAAGAGAAAAAAACAGAAAAACAAGTATTATTGAGATTAAATCTCAATAAATATTATTCTATGAGGACATCAGCTATAAAAATATTAGTATTTCTTGGATTGTCAGCATCTCTATTTGAAGAAAATGTTAATTTTTTACCATTTTTTGAAAACACAGGAAATGAATCAAATGTTTTGTTATTTGTAAGTCTGATTAATTTTCTGCTATCAATATTGATCATATATATTTCAAAATTACTTCCATAAGCGTTGTAGTCTTCCCTCCAATCATCCATATTTGATGAAAAAACAATATGTTTTCCATCAGGATGCCAAGATGGAGCCCAATTGGTAGCACCGTTATTAGTTAAACGTACTTTTTTACTTCCATCTCGTTGTGCTACATAAATATCTAAGGGAACAGATTCTATAAATTTTTTAGTTAAGTTATTTTTCCACTTAGCTTTTTCTTCTTGAGTTGATGGATACCATGCTCTCCAAACAATCTTATCACCTTTTGGAGAATAAAATGCTCCACCATCATAGCCATATTCTTTTGTAATTTGGATAATATTTTCACCATTATAGTCCATTTCAAAAAGATTTATATCTCCATCTCTTAATGATGTAAAAATTACTTTTTCTTCTGTTGGGTGAATTGTGGTTTCAGCATTATATCCTGGAAAATTTGTTAATTGTATCAATTCTTCACTGGAATACCTGAAAATTTCGTAATCTCTGAGCGGCCAAATATATTTTCTGGGATTTGGATCTTTATAAATTTCAGGACATTCCTCTCCAAGATGCATTGTTGAAGAGAAAAAAATATATTTATCATCCAATGAAAAATATGCACAAGTAAATGCTCCATCTTTTAACGGAAATTCTGAAAAATTATTACCATCAATATCAATAATATACAACTTATCACACTCATTGCCATTTCTCTTAGATTGAAATATAACTTTTGAATTATCGGCATTGAAATATGCTTCTCCATTATCACCCTTGAAAGAAAGTTGAGTGACATTTTCTAAACGAATATTTAGTTGATCGTTACAACCATATAAAAAAATGATTAATGCAAATATTCTAAAACTGAACATCAATATTTAATTCTTCATTCTTTCTAAGAATTGTTGCTTGAACTTTAGTTCCAGGTTCTATTTTTGATAGTATTTCCATATACTTATAAATATCGTCAATTATTACATCTTGAATTTTTAAAACAATATCACCGTCTTTCATTCCAGCGTTTTTTGCCGGTCTTTTATCAATAACTGAATCAATTTTTAAGCCTGACCCTTGGTGTGCATAATCTGGCATTATACCAAGCGAAACTTTCATTCTTGCCGGAGTTTTTTCTGATTCCTCTTCAAGCTTAGGTAATGCTCTAAATTCTAACCTTTTCTCCTTATTTGCAGCATTATCAATAACTTTCTCAGCTAAATCTGAAATAAGTTTCAAACCTTCATAATTGACTAAATTTGCTTCATCTCTTGGAGTATGATAATCCTTGTGAATACCTGTAAAAAAGAAAAGAGAAGGAACCTCTTTTCTGTAAAAATTATAATGATCTGATCGAGAAAATAAGCTTCTAACACCACTTGCTGTATGTTGATAACTAGTAACATTTAAACTACTTTTTTCAATATATGGTTTAATTTCTTTATCTAATCTATAAGCTGTTGGAACACCTCCTAGATAAAGATTTTTATCTTCATCCAATCTTCCAATCATATCAAGATTTACCATTAACTGTACTTTATTAAGATCTACAGTTGGATTCTCAGCGTAAAATTTTGAACCTAATAAACCCAGTTCTTCTCCACCAAAAAGAATAAATATTAAACTTCTTTTGTGAGATTTTGTTGTTGCATATTTTTCAAAGAGCTCTAAGACCATTGCTGTACCTGAGGCATTATCATCGGCACCATTATTTATGTTATCAAAAAATAATCTCCTAGCCTTAGGTGGATTGGGAGTTGTATCATAATGACCACCTATAATAACAAACTCTTCTTTAAGAAAAGGATCATTTCCAGGTAAAACTCCAATAACATTATACGTAATTGCTGTTTCTTTTGTTCTTCTGTTGGTAATTACTTCAAACTCTTGAATTGCAACATCTGATGAATATTTTTTGAATAAATCAACCATATAGTCTCTTGCAAGGATATCACCTTTACTTCCAGCGCTTCTACCTCCAAGCTTATCTGAAGCTAAATAACCCACACGAGATTTAAAATCTTCAACAGTTGTATCAAATTCAGTTTTTCTTGATGGTTGAAAATCTAAAAAATTTATAGATGTTGAAGAGCATCCAATCAAAAATATTATAAAAAAAGTAAATAATTTCATTTTTAAACCTTTCATTAAAATAAATATCCAATTAGTAAATAACTTAGCGCAAATATAATAGTTAAAACTATTATAAACGTATTAAAATGCTTATCCATTAATGCTTTGATAGGTTCGCCAAAAAACCGTATTAATAACCCAATTATAACAAATCTGCCACCTCTACCAAGGATTGAAGCAATGATAAAAACTGGTAGATTAATTTGAAAAACTCCTGCAGTAATTGAAAAAACCTTATATGGTATTGGAGTAAAAGCAGCAGTAAAGATAACTAAAAAGTTATGAGCATCATATTGTGCACCTACATTATCAAATACTTCTGGTGTAAACCCTGGGATTACTCGAAAAAAGAAGTTTGCAATACCAGTCAATTCACCGCTAGGTGAGTACCATAAAAAATATCCTATAACAAACCCAAATACACCACCTAAAACAGAGCCCAATGTACACATAAAAACGTAATACATCGATTTCTTAACTTTTCCTAGGCATAAAGCCATTAGTAATGGATCAGCCGGTACTGGAAAAAATGATGATTCTGTAAAAGCAACGAGAAATAATACTAAGGTGCCATATGCACTTTCAGCCCAAGATAATACCCATTCATAAAGGTTCTTTAGGGGGTTCATGAACTATCTGATTTTTACCATTTTTTTGGCTTTAACAAATTGGCCGCCATTAGGATTTTTTGGTGTATACATTTGACAGAAATATACTCCGGAACTAACTTCATCACCGCTATCATTTGTCCCATCCCATACTATTGAGTAGTAGCCAGGACTTTTATCTTCGTCAACAAGTGTTTTTACAATTTGTCCTCTGATATTAAATATTCTAATGACAACATTTTGATCACTAGGAACATCATATTCTATAGTAGTAAAGTTTTTAAATGGATTTGGATAACTTTGTTTAATTTCAAGAACATCTGGAATTAACTGTCTACCATCAACTCTTAATCTTCCACCAACAGCTGCAGCAATATTAAATGATTGACCATCGGTTGCTATGACGTTCCACGAACCTTCAGTGACATTGACAGTATCCGTTTGAGCAATTAAATCTTCCAATGCCCATGTTTTAAAATTATCAGAAGTATACGTGGTCATTGATAAAAACTCCAAACCTTGATATCCAATCATACGATATTGAACATCATCTCCATCGACATCTTGCGATGGTTCCCATTCAAACCTAATAGAATCTGCAACATTCTCTGGAGTTATATATAATGTTCTAAAATCAGTACCTGGTATATACTCTCCACTACCAATTAAATATTCACCAATTGAACCAAAGTCTGAAGGTGGATCATTTACTGGACTTACTGTAGCATTGAATGATACGGATGTTGAATCGATACCACCATTTAAAACACCACCGTCATCTTTTACAGTAACTGTAATTATTGATGAACCAAATTGATTTTCATTTGGAATTAAAGCCAGTTGCTCTGTGGAGGATTCCAAAATATTAATTTCTGTAAATAAATCTTTATTTTCCGCTGAGGCTGTAATCGTTATATTTTGAGGATTGACGTCACCTCCATAAGATATCCCAGTTAAAGAAAGATTATATTGTGTGTCTTCAAAAAACTCAACATCTGCTGGTACGTCAATCGTAGGAGCTTGATTAGGTGCTACTATTGGCTTTACTTTAATTTCAGTAGAATATGGTCCTAATTGTCCATTTGTTTCAATAGCTAGCTTGTAATAGTAAAAAATACTACTATCTAAATTAGAATCTGTAAATTCAATTCCTGGATAATCAACGCTGGCTAAGAAATTAGAGCTTCCAGGAGAAAATCCTTCCTCAATATCCCTATAAATGTTCATTCGTGTTGTTGAGTCTCCAATCAATTCCCATGCAAGCGTAACACTACCTTCAGTTGGAACTTCATAGGTTACTGTGGGTGCTTCACCTTGAACATTACCTTTAGGATTAACCACAAAAAGACCCTCATCAATACCTGTTACAGCAATCACTCCACTAGGATAATAGGGATAATTACTCCATGTTCCATCAAATGAGGTATTGTTATTGGACGGATAAACATCAAAAAAAGCAGATTCAGTTGGAGAAGATATATTTGATATATCCAGCACTCTCAAACCGCTAGTGTAGTGGGACATATATACTTTATCCCCAATGATGTAATTATTATGATCAATTGAAGGTGTTGGACCCAAATACGTTGTTTCAATAACTGGGTTGCTTAAATCTTCAACATTCCAAATAAGAGTTCTTGTATTATTATAGGCATTACTATTTTCATCCAGTTCGTCGTTTACAATAAAATATTTATGATCTTCCGTTAACCAACCTTGGTGGGTATAATAATTATCGTAACTACCTAACCCAATTGTCTTGGCACCAGATGAATCTTCTGATTTGGTGTTTAAATCTGCAATCCAAACATTGGTTTCATTAGAGCCGAAACAAATTTCTTTCCCAACATAATCACTATCAGGACCATTATACACTACACATTGTACATCATGTGAATATCCTGTTCCGTTTCTTCCTGTATTAGGGTCTGATACACATGCAGATTTTGATGGAATCGAAGGCGTGGATATATCAACAATATGAAGCCCTCCACCACAAGTTGATGTACCTACTGCATAAGCAAATCCTGTATCTTCATTAATAAAAATGTTATGCGCATTTCCGAAACCGCTGTAGTAAGCGGTATTTGAAAATGTAGTCGGAGAAGATATATTTCGCAATTGAGTCAAATCAAATACCTGCATTCCATGTCCACTAGCTTCGGAAACAATAAATACATGGTTTTGATAAACCTTTAAATCTCTCCAAGTAGAATTATTGGTTTGTGTTGGAAGTCTTCCCAAATAAATTGGATTTTCAGGGTTGGAAATATCTACAAATGATGTTCCATTGCTCATCCCCACTAATGCATATTCTTTGTTAGTTTGAGGATCTGTCCATCCCCATATGTCATTTAAAGATGTTGAATTAGAACCGCCAATTTCAGTTTTATCCATGAAAGACATTAAATCTATTTCATTGCATTCAAATTGCCCTGCTAAACCATTTACACACTCAATTTTATCTCTTATTGAAACAATTTGGCTAGCAGTCGAAAAACTATTATATAATGTTCTATTATTATTGCTATTATTGTAAACATGAAATTGGTCAGCATAATAGTCTCCAGCTAATAAAAATTCATCGGTCACCAATACACTTCTTCCAAAATAATTATCCTGCGTATCAGATGATATTTTTCCACTAAACTCAAAACTTTCAGAGCTACCTAGTGAATAATTATAAATAGTTTTTTGATTAAATGTTGATATGGAAATTTCATTATCAATTTCAGAAAACCTATAACCAAAATGTGAACTCTCT
>Ga0208624_1000414_pt1 | contig 22289 bp, 21 predicted proteins | sample Knorr_S23_td_DCM_FD_185607 | JGI IMG/M metagenome (GOLD analysis project Ga0208624, IMG submission 185607) | Marine microbial communities from Southern Atlantic Ocean transect - Knorr_S23_td_DCM_ad_71m_LV_A (SPAdes) (version 2) | ecosystem: Environmental > Aquatic > Marine > Oceanic | place...
CCTTTTTGGTCTAACTCCATCTTCAACTGCTTCTTGAAAAGCTTGAGCAATTTCTAAAATAGAAACAGTTCCACTTCCATTGTCATCTGCACCATTATAAACTTCATCACCATTAATTCCTACGTGATCTAAATGTCCTGTTATGATCAAGTAACTCTCTGGGTAAATTTCACCTTCAATCACAGATGCAACATTTTGAGTATCTACAAAATTATCACCTTGAGCATATCTGTCGTATCCTCTGAGTGATGATGGGAATGAATAGTTAAATGTGTACATTTTACCTGGAAGATTTAATTGATATGGTTGGAAGTAATCAATTGTATTTAAAGCAGGTCCTATTTTATTAGAAATATAAAAGTCTCTTAAAAAATTAGCAGCAGTTCTATCGCCTTTTGTACCTGTTTGTCTTCCTTCAAAACCGTCAGAGGAGTAAACCGATAAAAGATCTTCTAAATCATTGGAATTAATTGATTCAGCATATTTACTAGAAACAATTTCTTGAGAACATCCAGTTGAGAGAGTTAATATTAGAAAAAGAGTATTAAGCTTTTTCATAGTTTTTTTTTCTTTGTTTTATTTCATTTTCAATACCATCCCACAATGATATTCTTGCGAGAAGGGCTTCTTTTGATATTGAGCTTGCCTCTGATATTTTCTTAGTTTCATCATTGCACAAATAAGATAACATTTCCATAGACATTGGGCCATGCAAGTCACCATCTACCTCAATATGCCTTTTAAAGTAATAAATTAATTTGTCTAAATCATTATTCTCTGCATTTATTCCTTCTATCAATGGGATAAACATATCAGGAATCAAATCCTCTCTACCAAATGTAAATACTGAGGCAACTTCATGAACATTGCCTCTTTTAATTACGGAGAATGTAAATTTTAAAAAATTCTTTACGTAATTTTTAATATCTAATTTGTCAATATCCTCTACAATTGACTCGAGTTTATTAAGTGAATTAATATTATTTAGAATTTCGTTAGTGTCAAGCCCAAATTCTTGAATTGAGTTGATATACATTTCAAAATGAGACATTGGGTTAGCATTTTGGTCTTCATCTGTTTCTTCTCCTGCTACAATTTCATTAATCAATTTTGCTGTAGTATTATTTTCGCTTGGGAACCAAGGAAGTGAAGTTGAGGTTAATTTAATTTGAAGAAACTTCAAAAGAGACATGAAATCCCATACTGCATAAACATGAGCACTTGAGAAAATTTTAAGGTCTTCAATATCTTTAATATTATTGTATAAAGAGTGGTTTCTAAGTTTATCTTTTAATGGTTCAAGATCTTGGACAATATTATTCATTCAAAATATTTAGGCTGCAAATATAAATAATAATTAAATTCAACAAATGGATCAAATATTATTGTTTTTTATATCATCATTAGCACTTACCATAATGCCTGGTCCAGATATTTTATTTGTTATTAACCAGAGTCTTGAAGATAAAAAATCCGGTCTTTTAGTTTCATTTGGGTTATGTTCTGGTCTTATTGTCCATACTTTGGTTTTAGCTTTTGGGTTATCAGCTATTATTGAGCAAAATGATAATGTAATTATGTTCTTCAAATACTTTGGATCTGTTTATCTATTTTATTTAGCTTTTCAAGAATTTAAAAAAGACAGGATAATAAGTGAGAGACAGAAAGAAAACTTTTATTTAAGAGGAGTGTATATGAATCTAATAAACCCAAAAGTTCTAATTTTCTTTTTGGCATATTTCCCCAATTTTCTTTTTTCTGATACTATTTCCACATCATCTCAATTTATTATTCTTGGAGCTATATTTATATTACAAGCATTAATGGTATTTTTAATTGTGTCACTTGCTTCTAATAGATTAATCTCATTATTAAATATTGATTCTAGGAATAAAAAAATAGTTTATTTTAAGTCATTTATTTTTGTTTTAATAGGTCTGTCAATACTATTTTAACTTACTATATTTTAATTTGTATATTTGCATGCAATTAGTTTATAATTAATTGCACCATGATTAAATCTAAATTTGTTGGAGAAGGATTAACTTACGAAGATGTTCTTCTTGTCCCTGCTTTCTCAGAAATTCTCCCTTCAGATGTATCTCTTCAAACAAAATTCAGTAAGAACATAAACTTGAATGTTCCAATTGTTTCAGCTGCAATGGATACTGTAACTGAAAGTAAAATGGCTATTGCTATTGCAAGCGAAGGAGGTATTGGTGTTATTCACAAAAATATGTCTGTTGAAGAACAAGCAAATGAAGTTAGATTGGTTAAGAGAGCTGAGTCAGGTATGATAATTGATCCAGTTACATTAGATTCAAATTCTTTGGTTATCGATGCTAAAAATTCTATGAAAAAGTACAAAATAGGAGGTATTCCAATTGTTTCAAAAACAGGAAAATTAATTGGAATAGTAACTAATAGGGATTTAAGATTTGAGAAAGATAACTTAAAGAAATTATCTGAGGTTATGACTAATAAAAATTTAATTACAGCTAAGGCGGGTACATCTATGTCACAGGCCGAAGAAATCCTTCAAACTCATAAGATTGAAAAATTACCAGTTGTTGATGAAAAAGGAATATTAATAGGTCTCATAACATTTAGGGATATTAACAAGCACTCAGAGAAACCAACTTCAAATAAAGATAAACTAGGTAGATTAATGGTAGCTGCAGCAATTGGAACAGATAAAGATTTTAAAAAAAGAGCTGAATATTTAATTAAATCTGGTGTTGATGCACTTGTAGTTGACACTGCTCATGCTCATTCAAGTAGGGTGGGAGATGTTCTCAAAACATTAAAGGATAAATTTAATGGTGTTGATATCGTGGTTGGTAACATAGCAACTGCAGATGCAGCATATTATTTGAAGGAGAATGGTGCAGATGGAATAAAAGTTGGTATTGGACCAGGCTCAATATGTACAACAAGAGTAGTCGCAGGTGTAGGTTATCCTCAATTATCTGCAGTTTTAGAAGTATCAGAAGCATTAAAGGATTCGAAAATACCTTTGATTGCTGATGGTGGTATAAGATATACCGGTGATATTTCAAAAGCTATTGCAGCAGGAGCTGATTCCGTTATGCTCGGATCTCTTTTAGCTGGAACAGAGGAGTCACCTGGAGAAACGATTATTTATGATGGTAGAAAATTTAAGACTTATAGAGGTATGGGGTCTGTTGAGGCTATGCAAAAAGGAAGTAAGGACAGGTATTTTCAATCAGAACAATCTGATAATAAAAAATTAGTCCCTGAGGGAATAGTAGGTAGGGTGCCATACAAAGGACAGCTAAATGAGAGTATACATCAATTTATTGGTGGTCTTAGATCTGGTATGGGTTATTGTGGAACAAAAGATATACCTTCATTAAAAAAATCCTCAAAATTTGTTAAGATTACTGGTTCTGGAATTAGAGAGAGTCATCCTCATAATATTTCAATTACAAAAGAGGCACCCAACTATAGTCCACCAAAAATATAACTTTGAAAAGAATAATTATCACAGCATTGTTATGCCTTTTTTTAGAGAGTTGCTCAAACTTTTCAAATAATGATTCGAATAATCTAGTAGCTAGAGCAGGGGAATACTTCTTATATGAAGATGATTTACCTAATTACGTATCTAGTGATGATAGCTTAATTAAAATTTCAAATTTTATTGAAACCTGGGCAAAAGAAAAAGTTCTATATGACTTATCAATTATTAATTTATCTCAATTAAAGAGAGCTGAAATTGATGAGCTTGTCAATAATTACAGAGTTGACCTATATATAAACTCATACAAAGATTTAATAGTAAATTCTAGAATTGACTCAATAGTGACAAATGAGCAAATAGATTCATTTTACTCCATGAATTCAAACAATTTCAAGCTTAATGAGAATCTCGTAAAGTATAGATATGTTAAGGTTCCGGATGATAATCTTAATATTAATAGAATAAGAAGATATATTTTAAGGATGAATGAACAAGATAGATACTTTTTAGATTCATTAAATTTTCAATTTGCAGATCTAAAACTTGACGATTCAATTTGGTTTACCGAAAGAGATGTTATTGCTTCAATCAATTTCATCAACCAGAGTAACAAGTCAAGATACTTTATAAAAGATAGACTATTCAAGATAGATGAATCTAATTATATTAATTTCTTTATAGTTGATGACATGTTAAAATCAGGAAATATTCCTCCAAAATCTTATCTTTATGATAGAATTAAAGCAACAATAATAAATCAAAGAAAATTAGACATTCTTAAAAGTATTAATAAAGAAATATTAAACGATGCACTTAAATCAAGGAAATATGAAGTTTATAACTAGTTTGTTAGTGTTATTAATTTTTCAGTTTTCATTTACACAAGAAAAAATTAAAGTTGATGGAATATCATCAGTAGTTGGAGATTTTATAATATTAGACTCTGATATTGATAAAGTCTTAATTGATATGGAATCTCAAGGTCTTTCTACTAGGGGTGTTTCAAAATGTCAGCTTTTAGGTAAGCTAATGGAAGATAAACTTTATGCACATCATGCAATTCAAGACAGTCTTGAACTCTCGGATAATGAAATTTATGATTATGTTGATAGACAATTGGAATATTTTACTGAACAGTTAGGAGGAATTGATAAAGTATTAGAATTTTATAATAAAAGAGATGAGCTTTCATTTAGAGATGAACTTTTTGAAATAAATAAGACTCAAAGATTATCTGAGATGATGCAAGAGTCGATTGTAGAAAAAGTAGAAATCACTCCAGAAGAAGTAAGACAGTTTTTTCAAGCTATTCCAAAAATAGATTTACCAGTATTTGGTACAGAACTAGAAATTGCTCAGATTGTTGTTGAGCCAAAAGTGTCTGAAGAAGAAAATCAAAGAATTGTGGATCAACTTAAATTATTTAGAGAGGATATTCTTGAAGGCGGAATGAGTTTTGCATCTAAGGCTTTGCTTTATTCTCAAGATCCTGGTTCTAGAAGCAAGGGTGGCAAGTATACACTTAATAGGAAGAAGCCTAGGATGGCAAAAGAATTTAGAGATGTTGCATTTAGTTTAAGAGAAGGTGAAATATCTCAACCATTTAGAACCGATTTTGGTTGGCATATCGTAGCTGTTGATAATGTTAGAGGCCAAGAAATTGACATTCGCCATATTTTATTAATTCCAAAAATTTCTGATGATGAATTAAAATCAGCAAAAGAGAAAATTGATAAAATTAGAGAGAGAATATCCTCCGGTGAAATTACTTTTTCAGATGCGGCTTTAAGATTCTCTGATGAAAAGCAAACTAGATTGAATGGAGGAGTGCTCATTAATCCAAGTACTAATGACACAAGATTTGAGTTAACAAAAATGGATCCATTATTATATTCACAAGTAAAGGACCTTAAAGATAATCAGATGAGTATGCCTCTTTTAGATAACTCTGATAATAGTGTTTCAAAATATAAAATTTTGAAAATTTCTAACAGGTTTGAAGAGCATGTTGCAGACTTTTCTCAAGATTATGTAAAGATTAAAGAGCTTGCTTTAACTGAGAAACAACTTAAGACAATCAAGAAGTGGATGGAAGAAAAAATAGTTGACACTTATGTCAATGTGAATGCTGATAGCTCATACTGTAATTTTGCTTATAACTGGAAAAAAGAATAACTATTTAAAATATTTCCAAGGAACTATAAGCATACCAAAACACTCTCCACCATCTTTGTTTATATTTTTATGATGAATTTTATGTGCTCTTCTAACACCTCTTGCATATTTATTATCAATATTTCTCAGAAATTTAAATCTTTGATGAATAAAAACATCATGTACAATAAAATATGCAAGACCATATAAACCAATTCCTATTGCAATTGGAAGACCAAGCCAAAAGCCTTGCCCCCACATAACAACAAAACTTGCACTTAAAAAAGCATAGAAAAAAAAGAATAGATCATTTCTCTCAAACCATGATTTGTGGTCTTTTTTGTGATGATCTTTATGAAGAATCCACAATGGTCCGTGCATGATATACTTATGGTTAAACCAAGCTGTAAACTCGGTAATTATAAATGTTGCGACAAGAGTGGAAATCCATATAACTATATCCATTGAATTAAATTTAATTGATATTTAACATAAGACCTTGCAATTACAACAAACTTTTGGAAATTATGAATCCTAACTCTTTTTTTAACAATATTTTCAGATGAAATTCTCTTTAGCTTTTTTAATAATTTAAAATAATATCTATAAGCTATGTAAACTGCAAATCTTGAATTTTTTGGCAGTTTTACAATACCTTTGATGGCATTTCTGAAATCTTCTTCAATTTCAATTATTATCTCTTTTTTTGACTCTTCATTAAAATTATTCATGTCGACATTTGGGAAATACACTCTATTTAAAATTTTGGAATCATCTTTTAAGTCTCTTAAAAAATTTACTTTTTGAAATGCAGAACCTAATGATATTGCAAAAGGACTAAGTTCATTATACTTTTCTTCTGAGCCGTCAACAAACACTTTTAGACACATTAACCCAACTACATCAGCTGAACCATATATATATTTTTTGTATTCTTCTATTGTGTCATACTCTTTTTTTTCTAAATCCATTTTCATACTGTCTAAAAAAGAACTAATAAGGTTTTTTGGGATAGAGTATTTATTTACAGTCAACTGAAATGAGTTTAAAATAGGATTTAGACTTATTCCGTTGTCAATACTTCTCCATAGTTCCTTCTCAAACTCACTGAGTAATTCTTTCTTCGGAAATTCATGAAATGTATCAACAATTTCATCAGCAAGTCTTACAAAGCCATATATATTGAAAATATCTTGTCTTATTGACTTTGAAAGTAAATTGCTTGAGAAGTAAAATGATGTACTGTACCTTTTAATTACAAGTTTACTAGAGTCATTTGACACTTTATCAAAGATTGATTTCATATTACAAAAATAAGTAAAAAGAGTAAATCAATTCATATCTTTGATTTATGGAAAAAACTATATTGTATCATTACACATCTCTCTCACACCTTATTGAAATTTTTAAAACAGGTAAATTGCTAACATCGCAGACCGAAAAGATGCTTAAAGTAAAAAAACCAGGTCTTTGGTTTACAACTAACTCTAAATGGGAATATTCAGCATTTAAAAGATTTAATGATGGTAATAAGGAATTTGATTTAAATACTCCAGAGGAATTTGAAAAATATATTGGTTGTGCAAGGTTAGTAACTAACTTAAACTCACTATTTGTGACTTTTGCCAAGTATAAACATAAATCTAAAGTAAACCCTTTATTATGGGATAAAATGGCAGAAATTGGAAAATCTAAAGGAGCGGACCCAACTGAGTGGTATGCAACATTTAGTCCAATGAGTATTAATACCCTGGATATAGAAGTTTTTGAAGGAGGAGAATGGTTTAAATTAAAAAAAGATAATGGAGAGTTTGATACAGAGCTTTTTAATAGAAATCTTGAAAAAACTTTTGTTTTCAAGAAAGGGAAGGAAATGGAAGAAAAAATGATGAAAGAAGTTGAACTAAATAAAGAAATAGATACTCCTAATATTCAAAAACCTGATAAGGAGAAAGTAGAGCCGGTAGTTGAGGAAAAAGTTGAGCCAGTTACTGAGAAGAAAGTAGAGCCAGTTACTGAGAAGAAAGTAGAGCCAGTTACTGAGAAGAAAGTAGAGCCGGAAGTCGAGAAGAAAGTTGAGCCAGTTACTGAGGAGAAAGTTGAGCCAGTTACTGAGGAGAAAGCTGAGCCGGAAGTCGAGGAGAAAGTAGAGCCGGTAGTTGAGGAGAAAGTAGAGAAGGAAAGTAAACCCAAGGGTATTTTCTCTAGAATTAAAAATATTTTTAAGGGGAAATAATTGTGCCTACGACTGGACTCGAACCAGCACGAGCTTAAGCTCACTACCCCCTCAAGGTAGCGTGTATACCAATTTCACCACGTAGGCTAAAAAAAGGGTAGTGACCTGGCTGGGGCTCGAACCCAGGACCCTCTCCTTAAAAGGGAGATGCTCTACCAACTGAGCTACCAGGTCTTAAAAAGATGTCAAATATACACTGAAATATTGATTAATCAATGATGTTTTTTATTATAAATTTGTTAATATGAATAAAACTTTTAACACTATTTTTTTAATAGGTTACATGGGTGCAGGTAAGTCTGTAATAGGTAAATCATTATCAAAAAAAATTAATTATAAGTTTTATGATCTAGATGATTATATTGAGATAAAGGAAGGTAAAAAAGTCTCTGATATATTTGATCAAGAAAATGAAGTTTATTTTAGAAAAATTGAGAATAAATACCTTGATCAGTTATCTTCAAAAAAAGAGAAGAAAATAATTTCAACAGGAGGTGGAACCCCTTGTTTCGATAATAATTTAGATATTATTCTTAATTCTACTAATTCACTTTCTATATATTTAAAAGCAAATGTCAATACATTGGTTAAAAGATTAAAGAATTCGATCGCTAAAAGACCACTTATATCACATTTAAAAGATGATGAGGATTTGAGAGACTTTATATCAAAGCATTTGTTTGAAAGAAGCTTCTTCTATGAAAAATCAGATGTTAAAATCATAACTGATGATATAGAGGTAAATGACACAATTAAGCTAATCAATGAATTAGTTTAAATAAACTGTAAATTCTTCATCTTTATTAACACTTACATCAACGTGTTCATTTACAGATGTAGATAAGTTTAGTCCTGAAAAGTTAATTTTAACTGGAAATAAGGAATGATCTCTATTAACCATTACAGCAGTTTTGATCTTAAAGGGGTCTTGAGACATTAGACTACTTATTATAAGCTGAAGAGTTTTTGCAGATTGGGAAACATCACTCACAATTATTACCGATCTATTATTTACTCTAAAACTCTTGTCAAACTTTAATACATTTTTTGAATTTAAAACAATTTCAACACCAATTAGTTCAAGATCAATTTTAGAATATTTTTTTATTAGTGCAATAATTTTTTTTGCAATAATTTTTCCATTTTTTGATACTCCAAAAAGAATTAATTTTTTTTGATCAATATTATCTTCAAGAATTTCGAGACTAATTCTTTTTATCTTGTTTTCTACATCTTGATAATCTAAAATAATATTTTTGGAATTGTCTTTTTTCATCTTAATACACTATAGTTAAATAAAGTAATATTGTATCTTCGCACTAAATTATGAAGAAAAAACTACTTTTTCTTATTCCTTTATTTTTGATATTAACTCAATGTAAGAAAGATGATGACGATCCTGAGTATGTTATAAGGGAATATAGTGAACAAGTAAATGTTGATCATCAACTTTTAGAGGATTATTTAAGAACTCATACTTTTAATTATGAGGACTTTGTTAATCAAATTAATGTTGATGTTAAAATTGATACACTAACCGATTTTAATTCATCTAGACAATCTCTATACGACTTAGCTAATGTCAAAACTATAAACGTGACAGACTCTAATGGAGATAATGTCAGTCATAATCTTTATTATATAATTGCTAGAGAAGGACTCAATGAAAAACCATCAGTAGCTGATTCTGTTTATATTGCCTATGATGGACTTTTAACTGATGGGTATGTTTTTGATAATAGAAAATTTCCAATCTGGTTAGACCTTGCTAATTCCTTAGAAGGTTTTAGAGAAGGTGTTTCAGAGCTTAAAACAGGAAACTTTACTGAAAACTCAAATGGGACAATATCTTACACTTCGTTTGGAGTAGGTATATTCTTTATGCCATCTGGAATAGGTTATTTTGAGAATACCTCCTCAGGAATTCCAGAATATTCTCCCTTAATCTTTTCAGTTAAATTAATGACCTACACACCGACAGATCATGACAACGATGGAATACTTTCAATTTTTGAAGATGTAGATGGAGATGGTAAACCTTTTGGGGATGATTCTGATGGTGATAATTTATGGAATATGTATGATGTTGATGATGATGGTGATGGTGTTTTAACAATAAATGAAATTGATAAAAATAACGATAATGTTATTGATGACTCTAACAATGATGGAACTCCAGATTATTTAGATCCTAATAATTAATCTTTCTTTTTAAAAATATCATAAGGTATATCGTAAGATATATTTAGTGATAATTTATTGGTTGTTGTATCCACATTTGCATTATCAAGGTCAATACCATTTGCATTAATTATAAGTAATTCATCACTGTTAAGGCCCCTCTCATATCTTAAACCTACACTAAAAGATCTAACTTTGACTCTGGTTCCAAGTAATATGCTTAAATTATATTTATCTTTGATTTTTTCCAGATCAAAATTACTTGAATTTGATAAATTGTATTTAAAAGTAGGCCCAGCAAATAGGCTGATTGGACCAAAGATTTTGTATCCAAAGATAATTGGGACTTGAATATCTGTAGATTTGTATGAGTGTTCAGCAATATTAATAGATTCATTTATCATTGAGGTATTATTATCCAGACTTGTAAAAGCAGTACCATTTTTTGATTTTGAAAAAATTAAATTAATCTCAGGTCTTATGTAAAAAGTAATTAAGTCAATTTCGGTAAAAACACCTAGTTGAAAACCAGTTGAGTTTTTTAGATCAAGATTATAGTCATCAACTTTAGTTTTAATATTTTCAATAGAACCAAAATTATCATCATTTAAACCAAAATTCACACCAAGACTCCCTTGAGCCAAAAGCATGCTTGATGTAAATAAAAAAAATAAAACAGATATTCTCATTTGGCCTTCCTTTTCATTACATTCATCACTGCATCATAAATAGAATCCATATTAAGGCCATATTTATTCATAAGTTCAGTTGGAGTTCCAGACTCTCCAAATGTATCATTAGTTCCAACAAATTCTTGGGGGTATGGAGCCTTCGATGTTAGAAGTCTAGCAACACTTTCACCTAATCCACCAAATATATTGTGTTCCTCAGCAGATACTATACAGCCTGTCTTTTTTACTGATTTTAAAATTATATTCTCATCAAGTGGTTTGATAGTGTGAATATTGATAATTTCGGGATTTATACCATTTTCATTTAATTTCTCTGCTGCTTGTATCGCCTCCCAGACTAGATGACCAGTTGCAACAATGGTAACGTCATTACCCTCATTTAATAAAATACCTTTTCCAATTTGAAATTTATCAAGTGGATTTGTAAAATTTGCAACTTTGGGTCTGCCAAATCTTAAATATACCGGTCCTTCAAAATTACATATTTCAATTGTGGCAGATTTAGTCTGATTAAAATCACATGTATTAATTACAGTCATACCTGGTAGCATTTTCATAAGTCCAATATCTTCAAGAATTTGATGAGTGGCACCATCTTCTCCTAATGTTACTCCTGCATGAGAAGCACAAATTTTTACATTTTTATTAGAATATGCAATTGATTGTCTAATTTGATCATAAACTCTTCCAGTTGAAAAATTTGCAAAAGTGCCAGTAAAGGGAATTTTACCTCCAGTAGCCAATCCAGCAGCAAGTCCCATCATATTTGCCTCAGCAATACCTACTTGAAAAAACCTTTCAGGATTTTCATCAGCAAATGTATTCATCTTCAGAGAACCTGTTAAATCTGCACAAAGTGCTACAACATCACTATTATTTCTCCCAAGTTCTGTAAGACCCTCACCAAAACCAGATCTTGTATCTTTATTCCCTTGATTAATAAATTTTTTCATATTAATAATCTCCTAAAGTTTCGGGATTTTGATTTAATGCTTCCTCAAGTTGTTCATCATTTGGAGCTACACCATGCCATTTGTGACTATGCATCATAAAATCAACTCCATTTCCCATAATTGTTTTCATAAGTATTACAACTGGTTTACCTTTCATGCTATTCTCTTTTGCTTCATTTAGGGTTTTATAAACATCATCCAGAGAGTTTCCATTTTCAATTTCAAGAACTTTCCAATTAAAAGATTCAAGCTTTAATTTTAGATTACCTATATCTAATACATCTTCTGTTGATCCATCAATCTGCTGACCATTATAATCAACTGTAACAATTATGTTGTCAACATTATTTGCCGATGCATACATGAATGCTTCCCAGTTTTGTCCTTCTTGAAGTTCTCCATCACCAGTTAAAACATAAACAATAGAATCGTCATTGTTTAGTTTTTTAGAAAGAGCTACTCCAATTCCAACTGATAAACCTTGACCGAGCGAACCAGATGAGATATTAACACCAGGTAAATTATCATGATTTGTAGGATGACCCTGAAGTCTTGAGTTAATTTTTCTAAAGGTGCTAAGCTCTTTTATATCAAAATATCCAGCTCTTGCTAATGTACTATAATAGACGGGTGAGATATGTCCGTTTGATAAAATAAATATGTCATTTGAAAAATTGTCATGATCAAGTTTCATTATTTTATTGTAAAGTGTTACAAAAAACTCCACACAACCAAGAGAGCCTCCGGGATGACCAGAATTCACAGCATGAACCATTCTTAGTATATCCCTCCTTGTTTGTATTACCAAATTATCTAGGTCCCTGCTCATTTTGTTTGTAAATGTATAATTAAACTGTCAGTATCAAAATTCTTTTTATTACAAATTATATATAAATAATTAACAATCTATTTATGATGTTAATTACTTTATTATTTTTGAATTGATGAAGATTATAGATAAGTATATAATCAAAAAATATCTCAGTACTTTTTTTGTGATGTTTGGCCTATTTATCCCTATAGGAATTATGGTAGATTTTGCCGAGAAAATTGATAAATTTAGAGAGAACGAAGTGCCTGCAGATTTAATTTTAGGTTATTATACAGACTTTGTTTGGTATTTTGGTAGCCAACTTTATCCTGTATTCCTTTTTCTTGCAGTAATATTTTTCACTTCTAGACTAGCTAACAATACTGAAATAACAGCGATTCTTTCCTCAGGTCTTTCTTTTCGAAGATTTGCCAAACCATATTTTATCTCAGCCTCAGTTATAGTTTTATTAGCGCTCTTTTCAGGAATGTTTATAGTACCAAAATCTAATCAAAACTTTAATGAATTTATTTCTGAATATATCAAATCAGAAAGTAAAAGAAATACATCAAGACTTTTCAAACAAATTAACGAAAACGAATACATATATGCTAGTAGCTATGACCCTTCAAGAAAAAGAGCATTGAATTTTACACTCGAGAACTTTGATGGTAATATTTTAAAGCATAAAATTTCTGCCACTACTATTAGATGGGATGATTCAATTCTTAGACTAACAAATTATGTGAAGAGAGAAATTATTGATGGGGAAGAGTACGTTGAAAGATTAACAAGGAAGGACACTTTATTGGACTTTAATATTGATGATCTAGCTCCATTAAATTATGTTGCTGAGACACTTAATTTCTTTGAATTAAATAGACTTATTAAATACGAAAAAAGAGCAGGGTCACCGTTAATAAACTCTCATTTACTAGTGAGACATAAAAGATATACAATACCACTTTCATGTTTTATACTAACTTTAATCGGTTTATCCGTTTCCTCTTTTAAAAGAAGAGGTGGAACAGGTAGTAATTTAGCAATAGGAGTATCTCTTGGTTTTTTATTTATCTTTTTAGATAAAATTTTTAGTGTTTTAGTAATAAAGTCAAATTTTTCCCCTGCAATCGCATCATGGGGAATTCTTTTAATTTTTTTAATGATTGCAGTTTTTCTATTACAAAAGGCTATTAGATAGAATAATAATTAAACTATATTTACATAAATTTTTAAGTATGGAGTTCTTAGAATTTGAAGTTCCAATTAAAGAAATTTTAGATCAAATAGACAAGTGTAAGTCAATCGAGGATGAATCTGATGTAGACATCACTAAGACATACAATCTTCTTCAAAAAAAGCTTGTTGAAACAAAAAAAGATATCTATGGAAATTTGTCTGCATGGCAAAGAGTTCAACTTTCAAGGCACCCAAACAGACCTTACACCTTGGATTACATTAAATATATTTGTGGTGATTCCTTCCTAGAAATGCATGGTGATAGAAATGTAAGTGATGATAAGGCTATGATTGGTGGTCTTGGTAAAATAGATAATCAATCATTTATGTTTATTGGAACCCAAAAAGGTTATAATACAAAAACAAGACAATATAGAAATTTTGGCATGGCAAAACCTGAGGGGTATAGAAAAGCACTTAGGTTAATGAGGCAAGCCGAAAAATTCAACATTCCGATTGTTACTTTAATAGATACACCTGGAGCTTATCCAGGTCAAGAAGCTGAAGAAAGAGGACAAGGTGAAGCTATAGCTAGGAATATTTATGAAATGATGAATATTAAAGTTCCTATAATTTCTATAATTATTGGTGAAGGTGCATCTGGTGGAGCCTTAGGCATTGGAGTGGGAGATAAGATATTAATGCTTGAGAATACCTGGTATTCAGTAATATCTCCTGAGTCATGCTCATCTATATTATGGAGAAGCTGGGAACATAAAGAAGAGGCTGCAGAAGCACTTAAATTGACTGCTGATGATATGCTTAAAAATAAGCTTATTGATAAAATTATTAATGAACCACTTGGAGGAGCTCATTATGATCCTGATGAAACTTTTAAATCTGTAAAAGAAAATATTTTATTATTTCATAAAAAAATTAAGTCCTTATCAAAAAATAAAATGATTAACAATCGAAGAAAAAAGTTTACAAAAATTGGAAATTTTCGAGGTTAAATTCCTGTATTAACATTTTTCAATACTTATCAACATTTTTCTTGTTTAAAAAATTTTTGATTTCATTAAAGAATTGTGATTTTAAATTTTTCATTTTCCATACATTTACCATATGGAGAATAGGAATCCCTTAAAAATATATGAAAACGATAATTCCTCGATTGTAAACCTGTCTGATGGAAAGATTCCACCTCAAGCAATTGATCTAGAAGAAGCTGTCATAGGTGCGATGCTGATTGATGAAAAAGGAGTTAACGAAATAATAGAGATTTTATCTCCTGAAGTTTTTTACAAGAAATCTCATCAACTAATATATGAGTCTATTGAAAGATTATTTAGGGAGTCTGAGCCAATTGATTTATTAACTGTTTCTGCAGATCTTAAAAAAAATAAAAATTTTGAAACAGTAGGTGGAGATTTTTATCTGATAAACCTATCACAAAAAGTATCATCATCTGCTCATATAGAGTTTCATTCAAGAATTATACTACAAAAATATATTCAGAGAAAATTAATAACCATTTCAAATGAAATCATTCAAAAATCCTATGATGAGACATCAGACGTAATGGATTTATTAGATGAAGCAGAGTCAAAATTATATGATGTTGCTCAAGGAAATTTAAGAGGAACAAGCGAAACAGCGCAAACTCTTGTTCTCAAAGCTAAAAAAAGAATTGAGGAAATTGAAAAAAGAGAAGGAGCTTTGAGTGGAATTTCAACAGGTTTTGATAAACTCGATAAATTAACTTCAGGTTGGCAACCAAGTGATCTAGTAATTGTTGCTGCTAGACCAGGAATGGGTAAAACTGCATTCGCCCTCTCAATGGCAAGAGATATATCCGTTAAGCAGAATATACCTGTTGCATTTTTCTCCTTAGAGATGTCATCGGTTCAACTCATAACAAGATTAATCTCATCAGAAACCGGTCTTGTCTCTGATAAACTAAGAACAGGAAAATTAGCAGAACATGAGTGGCAGCAACTAAATATTAAAGTTTCGGATTTAGAATCTGCTCCCTTGTATATAGATGATAGTCCATCATTAACTATTTTTGAATTAAGAGCAAAAGCAAGAAGACTTGCCTCTTCCCATGGTATAAAATTGATAATTATTGATTATCTACAATTAATGAATATTGGTTCATCTATCAAAGCTGGAAATAGAGAACAAGAAATTTCAACAATTTCGAGAAATCTTAAAGCTTTGGCAAAAGAGCTTGATATTCCAGTAATTGCTTTATCTCAACTTTCTAGAGCAGTAGAAACAAGAGGAGGTACTAAAAGACCAATTCTTTCAGATCTTAGAGAATCTGGAGCTATTGAACAGGATGCAGATATTGTTTCTTTTTTATATAGACCAGAATATTATGGAATTAACGAGTGGGATGATGAAATGAAGACTCCTTCTGAGGGCCAGGGTGAATTTATTGTAGCAAAGCATAGAAATGGTGCTTTAGATTCTATAAAGTTAAAGTTCATAGCTAATCTTGGAAAGTTTGAAGATCTTGGTGGATTTGATTCTCCTTTTGAGTTTCAGTCTAAACTTAATCCTGATAATAAATTAAGTGACTTTAGTGAACCCTCAAACAAAGATGAAGATGATATTCCATTCTAGTTTTTAAATAAAATTAATATTGTAAATAAAAAAAGCCCTTTAAGGGCTTTTTATAGTGTAATAGGTGAGGTTAAGAAATAACTTTTACGTTAATTGCATTTAAACCTTTATTACCCTCTTTTAATTCAAATTCTACTTTATCTCCCTCTGTAATCCTGTCAATAAGACCTGAAACATGAACGAAATGTTCTGTATCCGAATCATCTTCTTTAATAAAACCATAACCTTTGGTCTCGTTGAAGAATTTTACTAATCCTGTACTCATATAAAATGTTTAATAATTTTAGCGAAAGTACTCTAATATTTTAACAAACCAATTGTATTTACAATTAATTAACGTTTTAATAAAAAAGACTTAAGCAATTCATTAATATCACCATTTAAAATATTTTCGGTATTTCCAGATTCAAAACCAGTTCTTACATCTTTTACAACTTTATACGGGTGAAGAACATAATTTCTTATTTGAGATCCCCATTCAATTTTCTTTTTGGAATCCTCAATTTTCTTTTTTTCTTCATTATTTTTTTGGATCTCAATTTCATATAACTGAGATTTTAACAACATTAATGCTTTCTCTTTGTTATCAAGTTGTGATCTGGTTTCGGAATTTTCAACAGTAATACCTGTTGGCTTATGTTTAAGTCTTACCGCTGTTTCTAACTTGTTTACACTTTGTCCTCCAGCACCACCTGACCTCATGGTTTCCCATTCAAGGTCTGATGAAGCAATATTTATTTTAATTGTATCATCAACAAGTGGATAGACATATACAGATGCAAAAGATGTATGTCGTTTTGCATTACTATCAAAAGGAGAAATTCTTACCAGACGATGCACACCATTTTCTCCTTTGAGCCATCCAAATGCAAAATCACCATCAATTTGAATAGTAGCTGTTTTAATGCCGGCAACATCTCCTGATTGATTATTTAACTCTTTAATCTTAAAATTATTTTTTTCTCCCCACATTAAATACATTCTTAAAAGCATTTCAGCCCAATCACATGATTCTGTACCTCCTGCGCCAGCAGTAATCTGAAGAATTGCACTCATTGAGTCTTCCTTTTTGTTAAGCATCATTTTAAACTCTAAATACTCTAACGTATCAAGCAACTCAGCGTAAGATATGTTTATCTCATCTTCAGTTATTTCATTGTTTGCAAGGAAATCAGAAAGAACAATAACATCATCATATTTTGAGTTTAGATTTTTAAAATCGACTAATTGTTTCTTAATAATCTGAATTTTTTTAACAGTTTGTTGAGCTGTCTTAGGATCTGACCAGAAATCAGGTTTTGAAACTTTTTCTTCTAGGACTTGAAGTTTTTTTTCTTTTGACTCTACGTCAAAGATACCCCCTTAACGTATCAATACGTTTCTTAATGTCTTTAATATTTTCTTTTGAAAACATGCTTTAAATTAATTATATGGATTCAAAAAAAAAAATTATATTTCTAAAAATATTGATTATGAACAGAACTCTACTACTTTTAATTTTTACACCTATTTTTTTATTTTCCCAAATAGATGATTTTCAGGGATTTATGGACTTTACATATGATAATGATTCTGGTAAAATAATTTTAAATATTGAAGATTTAGATAAAGAATTTCTATATATTAATTCTCTAAGTAGAGGGGTTGGAAATAATGACTTAGGTCTTGACAGGGGTCAGCTTGGAAACTCAAGAATTGTTTATTTTACAAAAAAGGGTAATAAAATTTTACTAATTCAACCAAATCTAAGATATATCTCAAACTCACTAAATCCACTTGAAAATAAAGCCGTTGAGGAAGCTTTTGCTAGATCTGTTTTATTTGGATTTGATATAATTGAACATTCTAATGGATCATTTAAGGTTGATTTAACTCCTTTTTTGATGAAAGATGCACATGGAGTTGCTCAAAGACTTAAATCTACTAATTCAGGCTCATATTCTATCAATAAATCAATGTCTGCTATTGATTTAGACAGAACAAAAGCTTTTCCTAAAAATATTGAGTTTGATGTATTACTTACTTTTACAGGTATCCCATCCGGTAGTCTTGTAAGAAGTGTCACCCCATCTCCGTCAAACCTCACTGTAAATCAGCATCACTCCTTTGTTGAACTTCCAGATGATAATTTCAAGATGAGAAAATTTGATCCTAGAAGTGGAAGTAATCCATTCATTGTTTATGACTATTCAACACCTATCGATGATAAACTTGAGCAAAGATTCATTGTAAGACATAGGCTTAATAAAAAATTTCCAGATAAAGAATTAAGTGAACCCATTGAACCAATTATATACTACATTGATAATGGCACACCAGAGCCAGTTAAGAGTGCTCTTATTGAGGGAGGAAATTGGTGGAATCAGGCTTTTGAGAGTGCTGGATACAAGGATGCATTTAGGATCGAAATTTTGCCAGAAAATGCCGATCCAATGGATGTTAGATATAATCTTATCCAATGGATTCATAGATCAACTAGAGGGTGGAGTTATGGTGCAAGTGTTATAGACCCTAGAACTGGAGAAATAATAAAAGGCCAGGTAAGTTTAGGGAGTCTCAGAGTTAGACAAGACTATATGATTTTAAGTGGGCTTATTGATAATCCTCTTAGTCAAGAGAATAAGGATTTAATTAAAGAAAAATCATTGGATAGGATTAGACAACTTTCTGCTCATGAAATTGGACATACCTTAGGATTTGCTCACAACTTTTTTTCTAGTGTAAACAATAGATCTTCTGTAATGGACTATCCTCATCCGAAAATTGATTTAATAAATGGGTCAATTAATATTGACAATGCTTATTCTAAAGATATTGGACCATGGGATATAGTAAGTGTAAAATATGCCTATTCAGATTTTTCCCAAAATCAAGATGAAAATATAGAATTAAACAAAATAATTGAGGATGCAGAAAAAGAAGAGTTATATTTTTTAAGTGACTCTGATTCTAGGCCTGTAGGAAGTGCTAGCCCATATTCTCATTTATGGGATAATGGTTCTTTACCATACCAAGAACTTGAAAAATTACTTGAGATAAGAAAAATTGCTTTAAAAAATTTAGATTTAGAAAACCTTGAATATGGTGAGGCATATGATAGGATTGAAGATATTCTGGTACCAATTTATATGTTACACAGGTATCAAATTGAAGCAGCAGCTAAAGCAATAGGTGGTCTAAATTATCTCTATTATGTAAAGAATAATAGCAATTATAAAGTGAAACCAGTAGATAAGGATCTCCAAATAAAATCTTTAAATTCATTGCTTAAAGTTTTATCAACAGAAAATTTAGTGTTGCCTGATAACTTAGTAAATATATTAACCCCTAGATCATTTAGAAACCCTAGGACTAGAGAAAACTTTGCCTCAAAGACAGGAGTCACTTTCGATTATATAAATGCATCAAGCTCTATAATAAACCATACTATGAACTTTCTTTTGAACTCAGAGAGATTAAATAGAGTAAACCAACAAAACATGTTTGGAAAGACTATTCTTACTTTAGATGATTATTTGAAGACGATTAGCAGTTCTATTTTTAATAATAGAAAAATGAACGAATATGAATTATCCTTAAATAATAATACATCATCTTTGTTTTTGGATCATCTATTTATGGCATTTAATAACAGCAATACTAATGATTTATCTAAGTCGATTATTTTGTCAAATATTAAGTATTTATCAATGAAACTTAGGTCTAATCCTAATGTTTATAATGATTTTTTAGTAAATAAAATTGATGAATTTATTATTAATCCGGATAAATATATACCAGTTAGCAAATCAAAAATTCCAGATGGCTCTCCTATTGGAGATTTTTCATGTGATTACTAGTTTTTTTCTTTAAATTTGCACCTTATTCTTTTGATCTAATGTCTATAGACAATAAAGCTTACAATAATATTTTAGAACTTATTGGTAATACACCTCTTGTAAGACTTAATAAAATTTGTGATGGCTTTCCGGGCAAATACTACACAAAATATGAGGGATACAATCCAGGTCATTCGAATAAAGATCGTATTGCTCTACATATTCTAAATCAAGCAGAGAAAAAAAAGATATTAAAAAAGGGAAGTACTATTATTGAAACTACTTCTGGTAACACAGGTTTTAGTCTAGCTATGGTATCTCTTTTGAAAGGTTATAAATGCATACTTGCGGTTAGTTCTAAAGCATCAAAGGATAAAATTAATATGTTGAAATGTCTTGGAGCGGAAATTTATGTATGCCCTTCAAATGTTCCATCAGACGATCCTAGATCATATTACGAGGTTGCTAAAAGACTAAATAATGAAATAAAAGATTCAGTATATATTAACCAATATTTTAATGACTTAAATGTTCAAGCTCATTATGAAACTACAGGTCCTGAAATATGGAATCAAACAGATGGAGATATAACTCACTTAATTGCCTGTAGTGGTACTGGTGGTACAATTTCTGGAATTGGTAGGTACCTAAAAGAACAAAATAAAAACATAAAAATTATAGGTGTCGACGCTTATGGCTCTATATTAAAAAAATATCATGAGACTGGTGAAATCGATAAAAATGAGATTTATTCATACAGAATTGAAGGTCTTGGTAAAAACATAGTACCCTCAGCTACTGATTTCAAAATTATTGATAAGTTTGTTAAAGTTACAGATTCAGACAGTGCACATATGTCAAGAGAAATTACTTTAAAAGAAGGCTTATTCGTTGGATATACATCTGGAGCTGCATTTCAAGCAGTAAATATACTTAATGGTGAAAACGAATTTAATGATGATAGTTGTGTAGTCATTGTTTTTCCTGATCACGGGTCTAGGTACCTCTCTAAAATCTATTCAGATGAGTGGATGAATAATCAAGGATTTTATGATAGAAGTTTTTATCAACCAAAAAAGAATACAATTAATTATATTTGAGATTATGCAAGATTTATTTGACAAAATTTATAAAAATAAAGGACCATTAGGAAAATGGGCTTCAATAGCTGAGGGTTATTTTGCTTTTCCAAAGTTAGAAGGACCTATATCAAATCGAATGAGATTTAATGACAAGGAAGTTATAACCTGGAGTGTAAATGATTATTTAGGTTTAGCTAATCATCCTGAAGTAAGACAAGTTGATGCTGAAGCTGCAAAAGCCTATGGGAGTGCATATCCAATGGGAGCAAGACTAATGTCAGGTCATACAAAGTATCATGAAAAGTTAGAATCTGAACTTGCAAAATTTACTTCGAAGGAATCTGCATATCTTCTTAATTTTGGCTATCAAGGAATACTCTCAACCATTGATTCTTTAGTATCTAAAAATGATATTATAGTTTATGACATTGATGCCCACGCATGTATTGTTGATGGTGTAAGACTCCATTTAGGAAAAAGGTTTACTTATCAGCACAATGACATGAAAAGTCTCGAGAAAAATCTTGAAAGAGCAACTAAAATGGCAGAACAAACAGGCGGAGGTATATTAGTTATTTCCGAGGGCGTTTTTGGGATGAGAGGTGAACAAGGAAAACTAAAAGAAATTGTCCAACTAAAAAATAAATTTAAGTTTAGACTGCTTGTTGACGATGCTCATGGTTTTGGAACTCTTGGAAAAACTGGTGCAGGAACTGGAGAAGAGCAGGGTATTCAAGATCAAATAGATGTTTACTTTGCAACATTTGCTAAATCAATGGCCTCTACTGGTGCCTTTATTTCTGGAGATAAAGAAATAATAGGTTTTCTTAGATATAATATGCGATCACAAATGTTTGCAAAATCTCTTCAAATTCAATTAGTAATAGGGGCTTTAAAACGTTTAGAATTACTTCAGACAAAACCTGAATTGAAAGATAAACTATGGGAAAATGTAAATATGCTTCAAGCTGGATTAAAGCAAAGAGGATTTGATATTGGTTCTACACAAAGCTGTGTAACTCCAGTTTATTTGGAGGGAAGTGTTCCTGAGGCAATGGCATTAGTTCG
>Ga0208624_1000415_pt1 | contig 22265 bp, 23 predicted proteins | sample Knorr_S23_td_DCM_FD_185607 | JGI IMG/M metagenome (GOLD analysis project Ga0208624, IMG submission 185607) | Marine microbial communities from Southern Atlantic Ocean transect - Knorr_S23_td_DCM_ad_71m_LV_A (SPAdes) (version 2) | ecosystem: Environmental > Aquatic > Marine > Oceanic | place...
TGGGTCTCTTCGATGGCACAAAAAACCAGTCATCTTCAACTGCAGAGTTTGTAAAAAAATTTAAAATTCCTGTTCTGCTTATCCTTGATGCAAGCGGTCAATCTCAAACCTTAGCAGCAATATGTAAGGGCATAATGAATTACGATACTGAAATTAATTTTATCGGTGTTATTTTAAATAATATCTCAAGTGAAAGACATTATAATTTGATAAATGAAGAGCTAGAGAAAAGTAAAATAAAGGTTTTAGGATATCTACCGAAATCAGATGATTTAATTTTCCCCAGGCGTCATTTAGGGCTTTTCTTAGCTGAGCATGTTGAAAATTACCAATATTTAATTAATTGTGCAGCTAATCTAATAGAAAAATATATAGACATTGAAGAGATCATCAAATTATCAAATATCGTAGATGACGATCAAGAAACTAAAATTAGAGATTCAGGTAAGGCTTCGATTGATCTCGGTCAGAGAATTTCCATTGCAAAAGACCCGTCTTTTTCTTTTATCTATGATAACACATTAAGACAATGGACAAAGGAAGGGCGTGAAGTAGATTTTTTTTCTCCACTGCATGATGAAGGTCCATCGGTCAATTGTACCGGTATATATCTCCCAGGGGGCTACCCTGAGTTAAATTGCGAAAAATTGGCAAATTGCAATAACTTTATGAATTCTATGAAAAGTGCAGCTAAACAAAGAAAATTTATCTATGGAGAGTGTGGTGGCTATATGGTTTTAGGAAAGTCAATTATTGATAAGGATAACAAAGAGCATGCCATGTTGGGGCTTTTGAGTTTAGTCACAAGCTTTAATAAGAGGAAATTAAGTCTTGGCTATAGAGAAGTTAAGGTAAAAGAGTCAAACTGTTTTGCCAAAGAGAATGCTTACATGTGCCATGAATACCATTATTCATCAATCATGAAAGAGTCAGGACAACATCTTTTCGAAAGTCTGGACAAAAATGATGCTCAAAGAAAATATGGTTTAATAAATCAAAATGTATTTGGTTCATACTTGCATATAATTGATAATAGATTGATGAAAACTGGAGATTAAAATGATTTATGAATATCAAAATAAACTGCCTCAGATTGACAATAAAAGCTGGGTTGCGCCAAACGCTGTGATAATTGGTAGTGTCATCTTAGAGGAGGAGACGAGTATCTGGTGGAATGCTGTATTGAGGGGTGATAATGAAAAAATACATGTAGGTAAAGGCTCAAATATACAAGATGGATCTGTAGCTCATACTGACCCAGGCTTTGGTTTATATATTGGGCAAAATGTTACTGTGGGTCACATGGCTATGATACATGGATGTACAATTGGTGACGGTTCACTGGTGGGAATTGGATCAATTATTCTCAATGGGGCAAAAATTGGGAAAGGTTGTTTGATAGGGGCAAATTCTTTTATTGCGGAAAATAAAGAGATTCCAGATAACTCAATTGTGCTCGGCGCGCCCGGAAAAATAATTGGTGAAGTTCAGGAAAAACATAAAGCTATGATGGAAAGAGCACAAAAGAGTTACGTGCGAAGATCCGTTGCGTACAAAACAGATTTAAATGATGTAACAGATAATTTCAAATATTAGAAATTGAATTGAATTTTTTGTAAAGTTATTGTAATCTTATTTTATAGTGTTGATGTAGTTGAATGTTAAATAAGGAAGGTTACCATGAATAACAAGTTAGTAATAGGAGTTATTGTAGTTGTTGCCGTAGCTGTGCTTGGATATTTTGTTATGCAACAAGCTGGAACAGATAGGTCTGCTGACTCAGGTACAGGTGGCGAGCTCATGAGAACAAATCAGGTGGAAGGACCGATTGAAATTGGTAGTAAAACTGTAGAGATTGAATTGCTTGACGAGTTTGCAACTTACGGTCAATCGTTTAACTAATCTTTTATAAAAATATGCAAATATAAAAGGGCTATTTAATAGCCCTTTTTTATTGCCTCGACATCATGATTATCATATAAAATTAACACATACGTGCTTATCTTAATTCTAGAATAAAACTGTATATTGAATTATGAATTTAACCATTAGTGATAAATTTGAGCAACTGGTAAAAGACAAAGAAATTCAATTTGATCAAAAACAATATGAATTAATAAATATTCTCGCAGAGAAAAGCGAAGAATTTATAGCTTATACTGAGCAGTCTCTACTAAAAAGAATCATCAATAAGAAAATGAATAGACCTCTCGGGATGTATATATACGGTCAAGTGGGACGTGGTAAATCCATGATAATGGATCTATTTTACAATAATATTGATATTTCGCAAAAGAGGCGGGTTCATTTCAATGAATTCATGAATGAGGTTCATGAGCAAATCTTTATTTGGAGAAAAAAAAACGGGGTATCAAGAAATGGTGATAGTGATCCTGTTTTGATGGTTGCTAAATTAATAGAAAAAGATTGTAAACTCCTCTGCTTTGATGAATTTCAAGTAGAAGATATTGCTGACGCAATGATATTGGGTAGGCTATTCAAGATTTTATTTGAAATGGGTATATTAATTATTGCAACATCAAATATTCATCCAAGGAATTTATACTCAGAGGGATTGAATAGGGATACATTTATTCCTTTCATCGATAAATTAGAAGAGAATATGGAAATTTATAATCTTCAAGCTGAGAAAGATTACAGGATAGATAGAATTAAAAATAAAAGAGTATATTTTTCCCCAATCAATGGACAAAATAAAAAAAATTTTCATGAGGCTTGGCAAAACCTAATTGGTAGTATAGAAGTTACAAGTAGGTCTATACCCCTAAAGGGAAGGGAGATAGAAGTCTCAGTGTCTGCAGGAAAGTTCGCAAACTTCTCATTTGACGAATTATGCGTAAAACCTCTTGGGGTTGCTGATTACCTCGCAATATCTAATAACTATAATATTATCTTTATTTCAAATGTGCCGAAATTGGACTCGAAAAAAAGAAACGAAACAAAAAGGTTTATAAATTTGATAGATACATTTTATGAAAATAAAAAGATATTGTTTATATTAGCAGAGACCCATCCAAAAGATATTTTGATTGGCGGAAAAGATGCTAATATCTTTCAGAGAACTGTATCACGTTTGGAAGAAATGCAATCGTCAGACTATTTGGATAGTATAATTTCAGAATAAGGAAAGAAAGGATTAGGAATGGGATACCGAAGAAATAAAATATCACTTATCGGTGCTGGACAAATTGGTGGCACTCTTGCACTTTTATCTGGTCTAAAAAACCTTGGCGACCTAGTTTTGTTTGACATTGTTGATGGGGTTCCGCAGGGAAAAGGTCTTGATATAGCGCAGGCGAGCACAGTAGAAATGTTTGACTCAAAGATTGAAGGCGCATCTGATTACAGTGCTATAGAGGACTCGGATGTGATAATAGTAACAGCAGGCGTGCCAAGGAAGCCCGGTATGAGTAGAGATGATTTGCTGGAGATAAATCTTAAAGTGATGAGTTCTGTCGGTGAAGGAATTAAAAAATATGCCCCAAACTCTTTTGTCATTTGTATTACAAATCCGCTTGACGCAATGGTCTGGGCACTTCAAAAGGCAACAGGACATAGTACAAATATGATTTGTGGAATGGCAGGGGTTCTCGACTCTGCACGATTTCGGTACTTTCTCGCTGAAGAAATGGGTGTTTCAGTTGAAGATGTCACGGCATTTGTATTGGGGGGGCATGGAGATACAATGGTGCCGCTTACTAAATACTCAACAGTAGCTGGTATTCCCTTACCAGATCTAATTAAAATGAAATGGATTACCCAGAAAAAACTTGATGAAATTGTTCAGAGGACGCGTGATGGTGGCGCAGAAATAGTATCTTTGCTCAAGACTGGATCAGCGTACTACGCGCCTGCGAGCTCGGCTATAGCTATGGCGGAGTCTTATTTAAGGGACAAGAAAAGATTATTACCTGCAGCTGCCTACTTGAATGGTGAGTACGATGTAAACGGTTATTACATTGGTGTACCAGTTATAATCGGGAAAGATGGCGTTGAAAGAATTGTTGAAATAAATCTCGATAAAGATGAGAAGGAGGAGTTTAGCTCTTCTGTCAAATCAGTTATCAGCTTAGTTGAAGCCTGCCAGAAGATTGCTCCAGACTTAAAGTAATTTTCATATTGAAATAAGTAATTTTTAATGAATATACATGAACATCAAGCAAAACAGCTTTTAAGAGAGTATAAAGTACCCGTATTAAATGGGTTTACAGCTTTTAATTCCAAAGAATTAGATGAACATATTGATATCCTTCAGGGCCCAAAGTGGGTTGTAAAAGCTCAGATTCATGCTGGTGGTAGGGGCAAAGGTGGTGGCGTTAAGGTTGTTAATAATACTGATGAGGTAAAATTAGCTTTTAATAAAATGTTAGGGATGAAACTTGTAACAAACCAAACTGGACCCGACGGTAAAGTAGTAAAAAGGGTGTACATAGAAGATGGCTGCAACATTGATAAGGAATTTTATTTATCGTATCTAATTGATAGGAAAACTAAAGCAATATGTCTGATAGCTTCATCAGAGGGAGGGATGGACATTGAAGAGGTTGCTGATAAAAATCCAGAAAAGATAGCTAAAATATATCTGGACGCATCCAGAACAGAACTCAATGGTGAAAATATTGATGAAGTTTTGAGGATTTTAAACCTTGATACTGCACACAAAGGAAAATTAACAGCTGTTTTAAATAATTTACTTTTATTATTTATAGAGAAAGATGCGAGCCTAATTGAAATTAATCCCTTTGTTTTATCCTCTGAAGGTCATTTGATCTGTCTAGATGCAAAAATGAATTTTGACTCAAATGCTCTTTTCCGACATCAAGATATTCTAAGCTTGAGAGATCCTGAGGAGGAAGATCCCCTAGAAATTGAAGCTTCAAAGCACGGATTAAGTTACGTAAAACTTGATGGCACAATTGGCTGCATGGTAAATGGCGCTGGTTTGGCAATGGCAACAATGGATATTATAAAGTTATATGGAGAGGAGCCAGCAAATTTTTTAGATGTGGGCGGCGGCGCTACCAAAGAGCAAGTTATGAATGCATTTAAAATTATCCTAAGTGATAAAAATGTGAAGGGAATACTTGTTAATATATTCGGCGGAATAATGCGCTGCGAAATTATTGCACAAGGAATAATAGAGACTGCAAGCGAGCTAAATTTATCTATACCATTGGTTGTGAGATTGGAGGGTACCAATGTGGATTTAGGTAAAAAATATCTAGAGGAGTCTGGTTTAAATATTATACCCGCAAATGATTTAGACGAGGCTGCCAAGAAGATAGTAGATGCAGTATCAAAGGAATGATGAATAATGCCCATCTTAGTAAATAATAATACAAAAGTTATTTGCCAGGGATTTACTGGTAAGCATGGAACATTCCACTCACAACAAGCAATTGAATATGGAACGCAGTTAGTTGGTGGGGTAACCCCAGGTAAAGGTGGTGCTGAGCATTTAAATCTTCCGATTTTCGATAATGTTGCTGATGCCGTTAAGAGTACAGGTGCGAATGCGTCTGTAATTTATGTTCCACCACAATTTGCTGCCGCGGCAATAATTGAAGCAATAAGTGCTGAGATAGAAATTATTGTCTGTATCACAGAAGGCATACCTGTTCTCGATATGCTGGAGGTGAGAGCACTTCTCAATAAGTCAAATTCTATTCTAGTCGGCCCTAATTGTCCGGGAATTATAACACCCGGTGAGTGTAAGATTGGGATCATGCCAGGGCATATACACCGTGCAGGTTCAATTGGTATTGTCTCTCGCTCTGGAACACTTACTTATGAGGCTGTTGCACAAACTACTGCTGTGGGTTACGGACAGTCGACTTGTGTTGGTATAGGAGGTGACCCAATAAAAGGGATAGACTTTATCGAAGTTATTGATAGGTTCTATTCTGATCCGAAGACAGAGGCAATAATAATGATTGGAGAAATTGGTGGATCAGCGGAAGAGGAAGCAGCTGAATTTATAAGAAAAAACAAAAAAGGTAAACCCATTATTGGATTTATTGCAGGTCTTACAGCCCCTCCTGGAAGGCGTATGGGCCATGCTGGCGCCATTGTAGACGGTAATTCAGGATCCGCAGAAACGAAAATAGATGCAATGAAAAGTGCAGGAATTATTATGTCAAGTTCACCCGCAATGCTCGGATCGACCCTCAAAAATATCAAATAATTATGAGTTATCAGAGACTAGTTTGAGATGGCGTGCCTTATTTCTAGGATGAGCTTTTTGGTGGACATCGAGTAATTCCTTCTGATTTACCTTTGTATACATCTGTGTTGTTGACAAACTTGCATGACCAAGTAACTCTTGTATAGAACGAAGGTCGACTCCGGCTTGTAGTAAGTGTGTTGCGTATGAATGCCTTAAAGAATGTGGCGTCGCATTTTCAGGTAAATTTAGGCTAGCTCTCATTTTTTGCATAATTATTTGCACAATGCGGGGACTCAGCCTGTCTCCTCTTACCCCGATAAATAAAGGGTCATCAAAATTATATTTCTTTGGATATAGTTCTATATATTTCTTTATATTTTCTTTTACATCAGACAACAATGGAACTTCTCGATATTTATTCCCTTTTCCTCTCACTCGGATAGTATCCTGCCATTCTTCTGTGGGAGCGTCTTTTATATTTAACTCCAGAGCCTCGCTTATTCTTAAGCCACATCCATACAGCAGAAGAAAAATACATTTATTTCTAATTTGGACCCAATCTGGAGACTTCTCATTAATATCAGGATTTTGTGTGTCAATGATTAGATCTTTTGCCTGCTCATACGTAAGGGGTTTTGGAATACTTTGTGGTAGCTTCGGCATTCTAATATTATTTATTGCATTATTTTTTATAATTTCAATTTTTTCAAAATATTCGAATAGAGATCTTATGCTCGACATCAATCTTGCAATCGTTCTTGTGCAATTTCCATCCCTTTTTTTTCTTGCCATGAAAGCTCTGAAATCTGAGGCAACAAGAGTCTCAAGATTTCTCAACGACAAAGGTCCCCCTATGTGCTCAATCAAGAAATGTATGAATGAGTTAATATCTCTGTAGTAAGCGTCGACTGTATGTGGTGACACTCTTTTCTCATTTTTTAAGTGGCTTATCCAGGTATTTAAAGCCTGATTCAAGTCATCTTTAGCTAGTTCTATCTTGAAAATATTACTCATGTGCCAGTTGCAATCTATCTTATCTTTTGACCCGTTGAAGCCCAATCATCTAAAAAGTTTGATAAGCCAATATCAGTGAGTGGATGCTTCACAAGTTCCTTTAATATTTTTGGAGGTATTGTTGCAACATCGGCTCCAATCATCGCAACCTGTGTAACATGATTGATATTTCTAATAGATGCCGCCAAAATCATGGTATTGAGATCGTTATAGTTATCATAAATCGCTCTAATTTCGCCAATAAGATCGACTCCGTTTATACCTGTATCATCAAGCCTGCCAATAAATGGGGATACGTAAGTTGCGCCTGCCTTTGCTGCAAGTAAAGCTTGGGGAGCGGAAAAACAAAGTGTAACATTGGTGGGGATTTTTAACTCAGTAAATTTATTACATGCACACAGACCCTCCCATGTTAGTGGGATCTTGACAACAACATTTGGTGCTAAGCCGTGAAGAATCTTTCCTTCTTCGATCATTCCGTTTGTATCAGTCGCGGTAACTTCAGCACTAACTGGACCTGGCACTATTTCACAGATATTTTTTATTGTTTCTTTAATATCACTACCTGATTTTGCGATCAATGATGGATTTGTAGTAACTCCATCAATTAGATTCATCTCTAAAAGTTCTCTTATTTCTTTTATTTCAGCAGTATCGACAAAAAATTTCATATTATCTCCAACCAGGTTAAATATCAGAAATATCTATATAAACCAAATGACAAACTTATCAAATTTACGTAGACTTACCAATAGTATTTTATAATTATTATAACTTAGTTAAATATTCATAAAAATATCCTTGTTAAATGAAACATCCTCATCTCTTGTCAGTACTTTTACCAATAAATATTAATTATCCATTCACTTATTCATGCACTGAGGCCCTAGAGATCGGTACCATCGTAAAAGTTTCATTCAGAAATCGCGAGCTATATGGGGTCGTATGGTCTCAAGATGAGCATTTAACAAATTTTGATAGAGAAAAAATTAAGCCGATAATTAGCAAAAAAATAGGGGATGATTGCATTTCTCTGCCTACAGACTTGTTAAGTTTTTTAAACTGGGTTTCGACGTATTATATGGTCCCACTCGGGCTTGTTCTTAAAGCATCATTTAAAAAACAATTCTTTGAAAAGCAAGGAAAGAAAAAAATTTATTACACGCTTAATCCATTACACACTTCAAAAATAACAAAAAAACAAGAGACGGTGATTGAATTACTGCGAGTGCATGGAACACTAGAGAGAAATAGAATAATCTCAATCTCTGGTCTCTCAAATGACATAATAAAAAGAATGATTAGAAATGGTATATTGACAGAGTCCGAGTCATTTGTTGAGGTAGAAGAAAAGATTTATCTCGAAACGAATATTGATTTTACCCAAGAGCAAAATTATGCAATGGAGAAGATTAGCACCTCTCTCAAGCAACAGAAAGTTACATTAATTGATGGAATAACTGGATCTGGTAAAACGGAGCTATACCTCGAGGCGGCGACCCGAATATTAAGACAGGGAAAGCAAGTTTTAATTATGTTGCCTGAAATAACTTTAACACAAGAGTTTCTAAAAATTTTTAGAAGTCGATTTAAAAATCAGGTCGGGGAATGGCACTCAGGCTTAACGGAGGCTAGACGCAGACAGCTTTGGTTTGATATCTTGAATAAAAAAATTAGACTTGTTGTTGGCGCAAGATCGAGTCTTTTTTTACCATTTATCGATCTCGGGTTAATTGTCGTTGATGAAGAGCACGATCCATCTTACAAGCAAGAAGAGGGTATGATTTATAATGCACGAGACATGGCAATACTCAGAGCAAAGCAACTTAAAATAGCTTGCATATTATCTTCAGCTACACCCTCAGTTGAAACGTTTGAAAATATTGTATCAAAAAAATATAGTAGAGCTGCGTTAAATAAAAGATTTTATGGGACGAAATTACCAACTATCAGTTGTATTGATATGCGAAAGGCTGAAAAAGAAACGGACTCTTTTTTACCTGTTGAGTTGATTGAAGATTTAAAAAAAACAAAAGAGAGAAATGAGCAGTCACTAATATTTTTGAATAGGCGTGGTTACTCACCCTTGTCTATTTGTGGAAATTGTGGTGTGCGAGTAGACTGCCCTGACTGTGATGCATGGCTTGTGTTACACAAAAAAACGTTGAAATATAAATGCCACTATTGCGGCCATACACAGAAATCAGACATAAAATGTAAAAATTGCCACTCATCTGATAAAATCATCCAAACAGGGCTTGGAATCGAAAAAATAGATGAGGAACTAAATAGATTACTACCAGATATGTCGAGGATAATATTTTCTAGTGATTATCTGCCAAGCCCTAGTTCTGTATCTGCGGCTTTGAAACAAATTAAAGAAAACAAAATTAATTTAATAATTGGGACGCAATTAATATCGAAGGGGCATAATTTTCCAAGTTTAACATATGTAGGTATACTAGACGCCGATTTTGGTCTCGAAGTTACAGACATAAGGGCATCTGAACGTACCTACCAAATATTAAATCAGGTTTCAGGAAGGGCTGGTCGTGTAAAGCAGGAAAGCAAAGTGAAAATTATGACATACATGCCAGATCATCCATTATTACAATCATTAAAAAACAACCAAAAGCAAGAATTTTACAATGCAGAATTGACAATAAGAAATTCTTCACGAATGCCACCTTTTGCTCGCTTGGTCGCTATCATTGTTAGTTCAAAAAATAGAAAACTTCTGAATGAATGTAGCCAGAAACTAGCTCTCATTAATAATTTTCCAAAAGATGTGGAATTATTGGGACCGATAGAAGCACCAATATCAAGAATGAGGCAATATTACAGGCAAAGATTTTTAATCAGAGGACCAAAGAACTGTAATATACAATTATATATTAAAAGATGGTTGGACTCACTCAAATTACCACCACAAATAAGAATAACAATAGATGTAGACCCACAAAATTTCCTCTGAGAATTTTTTAATCAACCTTAAAGGAAAAATAAACAGTTCACTTGTTGAAATATAGAGAGATTTTATTGCACATAATGCCTACCTGTGATAATGAATATATGTTTTCTTATTATACATAATTGTCTAGTTTGAGAACGCAAAAATATAAAAAGAGGTAATTGCTACCAAATGTCAAATGAGACATCCATACCAGAAGTTGCCAAGAGATACGCAAAGGCTACATTTGATCTCGCAGAAGCTGAAAATTTATCAGAGGCGATATTAAAAGATCTAACAGCACTAAAAAAAATGATTAATGATAACGAAGAGTTAAGCAGATTAATATTAAGTCCTACCTTTACTTCTACTGACCAAACCAGCGTGATGAATGAAATATTTAAGAAGCAAGATGTCTCCGTCTTAGTGAAAAATTTAGTTCACGTCCTTATCAAAAATCGTAGGGTAAATTTATTGGTCTCAATTATCAATGCATATGATCATATAATGAAAAGTAATAGTGGTGAAATTATAGCGGAGGTGATTACAGCTGCTGAGTTAAAAGATGATCAAAGGCAAGAAATTATTAGTAACTTAAAAAAAATGACTGGTAAAGAAATTCAAATCCAATCAAAAATCGAACCAGAAATTATAGCTGGTATAAAAGTTAAAATCGGATCGCAGATGATCGATGCATCTGTATCAACGAAATTGAATAATTTAAAAATTCTTATGAAAGGTGCAAACTAATGGATCTAAAAGCAGCAGAAATATCAGCAATATTAAAAGAGCAAATAAAAAACTTTGATTCTAACGCTGAAGTATCAGAGGTTGGACAGGTATTATCTGTAGGTGATGGAATTGCAAGGGTCTACGGTTTGGACAATGTTCAAGCCGGTGAAATGGTTGAATTTACAAATGGTATTCAGGGCATGGCTTTGAACCTTGAAATAGACAATGTAGGTATAGTTATTTTTGGTGACGACAAAGATATCCATGAAGGAGATGTTGTAAAGAGAACAGGAGATATTGTTGAGGTCCCTGTTGGTAAAGAACTTCTTGGTAGGGTAGTGGATGCACTTGGTAACCCAATTGATGGAAAAGGTCCTATTAAAGCTAAAGATAATGGGCGTGTTGATATTAAGGCACCTGGCATTATGCCTCGTAAATCAGTGCATGAACCAATGCAAACTGGTCTAAAAGCAATTGATGCTTTAATTCCAATTGGCAGGGGTCAGAGGGAATTGATCATTGGAGATAGGCAAACAGGAAAAACAGCAATCGCTTTAGATACAATATTAAATCAGAAGTCTGTAAATGCAACTGATGATGAAAGTGCAAAATTGTATTGCGTATATGTTGCAATTGGGCAAAAACGATCTTCAGTAGCACAGTTGGTAAAAATTCTAGAGGATAATGGAGCCCTTGAGTATTCCGTTGTTGTTGCGGCTACTGCTTCCGATCCTGCTCCATTGCAATATCTGGCACCGTTTTCAGGTTGTACAATTGGAGAGTATTTTAGAGATAATGGAATGCATTCACTAATCGTTTATGATGATTTATCCAAACAGGCTGTCGCATACCGTCAAATGTCACTGCTTTTAAGGAGACCCCCAGGCAGGGAAGCTTATCCTGGTGATGTATTCTATCTGCATTCACGGCTATTAGAGCGTGCTGCAAAACTTAATGAAGAAAATGGTTCGGGGTCCCTTACCGCTCTTCCTGTAATTGAGACGCAAGCGAACGATGTTTCTGCATTTATTCCAACGAATGTCATTTCAATCACTGATGGGCAAATATTCCTCGAAACAGATTTGTTCTATCAAGGAATTCGACCAGCCGTTAATGTTGGGTTATCCGTTAGTCGTGTTGGTTCTTCAGCCCAGATCAAAGCTATGAAGCAAGTAGCAGGCAAAATAAAAGGTGAACTTGCACAGTATCGTGAAATGGCTGCTTTTGCCCAATTTGGATCTGATTTAGATGCAACAACACAAAGACTATTGGCAAGGGGTGAGCGCCTAACAGAATTACTAAAACAACCCCAATTCAGTCCACTAAAGGTTGAAGAGCAAGTATGCTCAATTTATGCCGCTGTGAATGGTTATCTTGATAATATTGATGTGGACAAAATATCTTCTTATGAAAAAGGTCTATTGGAGCTTATAAATTCATCAAACAAAGATATTCTTGCAGAAATACAAAAAGAGCTACAAATCTCTGAGAAAACAGAAAAGAAACTAGTTACTGTTATCGAGTCATATACAAAATCATTTAGTTCGGAGTAGATAATTGCCAAATTTAAAAGAATTAAAGAATAGGCAAGTTAGCGTTAAAGCGACGCAAAAAATTACGAGAGCAATGCAGATGGTTGCTGCTGCAAAACTTAATAAAGCACAGGAAAGTGCTCAAAGTGCTAGGCCATATGCGAGAAAAATTTCGATTGTAATGGCGAATCTACTATCATCAATGGATAGTAGCTCTAATGCTCCCGAGTTAATGGTTGGTAATGGTAAATCAGATACCTATCTTTTGGTCGTTGCAACAGCTGATCGGGGTTTATGTGGTGCATTTAATTCAAATATTGTCAAACTAGCCACACTGGAAATCAATGAATTAATTAAACAAGGTAAACAGGTTAAAATAATATGCATAGGCAAGAAAGGCTATGATCTCATAAGAAGAAGCCATGAAGAGAAGATAATTGATTTTATTAGTTTAAAAGAAGTGAAGAGTATTGCATATAGCGATGCCGAGGGAATAGGAAATAACATAGTTGCGAGATTTGAACAGGGTGAATTTGATATATGCAAACTGTATTACTCAAGTTTCAAGTCAGTTATTTCACAAATCCCGCATGCTCAACAACTAATTCCATTACCTATTGACAATGAGATAGATGGTGATGAACCAGATACCAACTCTAGCTTGGCCATATATGATTATGAGCCAGAAGAAAGTGATGTGATGGAAGATCTATTGCCTTTGAATTTGAATATTCAAGTTTTTCAGGGGCTCCTGGAAAATGCAGCAAGTGAGCAAGGTTCTCGGATGTCTGCTATGGATAACGCGACAAGAAATGCGGGAGAGATGATCAATAAATTGACCTTGCAATACAATAGAACAAGACAAGCAATAATAACAAAAGAATTAATAGAAATAATATCAGGTGCGGAAGCATTATAAAATATAAGAGGTGTAAAATGGACAGTAAATCAAACGGAAAAATAACACAAGTAACAGGAGCTGTAGTTGATGTACAATTTGATGGGGAACTGCCAGAAATATTAAATGCATTAGAGACTGACAATAATGGCCAAAAACTTGTCCTTGAGGTTGCATCTCATTTAGGTGAAAATATTGTAAGAACCATTGCTATGGACTCAACAGAGGGTTTGGTAAGAGGGCAAGAAGTAAAAGATACTGGAAATCCTATAAAAGTTCCGGTTGGCGAAGCTACCTTGGGCAGAATAATGAATGTAGTCGGCGAGCCAATCGATGATGGAGGATCAGTTGATTCAAAAGAGTCGAGACCGATACACACATCAGCACCACCCTATGTTGAACAATCAACAGAGACAGAAATACTCGTGACAGGTATAAAGGTTGTGGATCTTCTTGCACCCTATTCAAAAGGTGGAAAGATTGGCCTATTTGGTGGTGCAGGTGTTGGTAAAACTGTGCTCATACAGGAACTTATAAATAATGTTGCGCAGGCACATGGTGGATATTCAGTTTTTGCCGGCGTAGGTGAGAGAACAAGAGAGGGAAATGATTTATACCATGAAATGATTGAGGCTGGTGTTAACAAAGAAGGTGGGGGTAATGGCTCAAAATGTGCGCTTGTATTTGGTCAAATGAATGAACCACCTGGTGCGAGGGCGAGAATTGGCCTAACCGGTCTTACAATTGCTGAACAATTTAGAGATGAAGGACAGGACGTTCTGTTCTTTGTAGACAATATTTTTAGGTTCACTCAGGCAGGTTCTGAGGTTTCTGCCCTACTGGGAAGAATCCCATCTGCTGTTGGATATCAACCAACTCTGGCAACTGATATGGGTGCACTTCAGGAGCGGATTACCACCACAACAAAAGGATCAATCACTTCTGTACAAGCAATATATGTGCCAGCAGATGATTTAACAGACCCCGCACCCGCAACGTCTTTTGCTCATTTGGATGCTACAACAACACTAAATAGATCAATCGCGGAAAAGGGTATTTACCCTGCTGTGGACCCGCTGGACTCAAATAGTAGAATTTTAGACCCGCGAATTGTTGGTGAAGAGCATTACGCCGTTGCAAGGCAAGTACAGGAAACTCTTCAACGCTATAAGTCATTGCAAGATATTATTGCGATTTTAGGAATGGATGAGCTCTCTGAAGACGATAAGCTTATAGTTGCTCGTGCAAGGAAAATTGAGAGGTTTCTATCACAACCATTTCACGTAGCTGAGGTTTTCACAGGTAGTCCTGGTGTTTTTGTCTCCCTCGAAGATACAATAAAAGGGTTCAAAGAAGTGTGTGATGGTAAGCATGATGACCTTCCGGAAGCTGCTTTCTATATGTGTGGAACCATTGAACAAGTAATTGAGAAAGCAAATAAGTTAAGCACTGATGCGGCTTAATAATAGGATCACCTTATGGGTAAACTAAAATTAGATTTTGTAACACCAGAAAGATTATTATATTCAAAAGATGTTGAGCAAGTAATTGTTCCAGGTTCTGAAGGTGAATTTACTATCCTATCAGATCATTCCCCAATTATTTCGTCCCTAAAGCCCGGATATATAAAAATATATGAGGATCTCTCTGACGAACCAACCATTTACTTTGTAACTGATGGTTTCGTCGATATGGCATCAAATCAGCTTACTATCTTGGCACAAAGTGCTATTGAGAAGGGTCAGCTGACCGCTAAAAATCTTGAAGATATAGTTAATACGTATCAAGGTGAAGCTGATAACACCGAGAATGAAGCAAAAAAGAATAAACTCAATCTTAAGATTGATACTGTCAAGGCGCTCCAAGTCGAAGCCTAGTTTGAGAAAATGTTGTAATCTTTGAAATCTTCAAGGACTTTCCGGTAAGTCTCTCTTTTAAAATCTATAACTTGTCCAACTATTTTATCTCTTTGCTCCCATTTCCATTCAGAAAATTCTTGTTGGTGCGACATATTTTTTTCTGGTACTAAATTTATTTCGTTATCTGAACCACTAAAGAACATTAAAAACCATTTTTGTTTTTGCCCTACAAAATTTCCTTTTGGATTCTCATAAATATCATTTGGGATATCATAGTAATACCAATTTTTTGACTCATAAATAATAGTTACGTTTTTTATGCCTGTTTCTTCAAAGACCTCTCTGCAGACTGCCTCTTCTGCTTTTTCACCACTATCTATGCCACCCTGTGGCATTTGCCAAAGAGGAATTTTTTTTGGATTATCTGATTTTATTAGTCTCTTACCTAACCAAACCTGATTATATTTATTTATTATCATCGCGCCAGCACATGGCCTATATTTATCAGTTTTTTTCATTAGTCTCTTAAAGTTCTGAGGCGGTATCTAGAATTAATAAGTTTTTTCGCATAGATTAATTGTAAATCTTCAGAGTCAACATCTGTTATTTGATTTTCAATTATATATAGTGGCATAATGCCAACCTTGTCTATAGAGGTGTCATTTGGCGTGTAGTATTTTCCTGTTGTCAATCTAATGGCGCCATCACCAGAGCCAAGAGGTATAATAGACTGAACAGAACCTTTTCCGAAAGTTTTTGTCCCAATTACGGTGGCTCTTTTATTATCACCAAGAGCCCCGGCAAATATTTCAGATGCCGAAGCCGAACCGCCATTCGTTATAATGATAATTTCTGTTCCATTTGTAATATCGCCCTTTTTTGCAAAAAATCTTTGCTTTCTTGATTGGTCCCTAGTTTTCGTGGATACAATCTCCCCTTTATCCAAAAATAAGTCTGTAACTTTGATTGCTTGGTCGAGAAGACCACCTGGGTTATTGCGAATATCAATAATAAAGCCTTTGATATTATTATTAGACTTTTTGTTGATCTCTTTAACAGCAGAGACGATTTTTTTATCAGCAATGTCATTAAAGCTGGAAATTCTGATATATCCAATATTATCTTCTAGTAATTCAAATTTTACAGGTGTGATTTGAATAATTTCTCTAACTATCTCTACATCAAAGGGTGCGTCATCTCCATCTCGATAGATTGTTAATATGATGGATGTATTTGCATAGCCACGCATCATATCAACAGCTTCATCAAGACTCATACCATAAACGTCTTCACCATCGATTCCTGTAATGTAGTCACCTGATATTAAGCCTGCTCTTGATCCAGGTGTATCGTCAATTGGGGATACAATTCTGACAAAACCATTATCATCTAATGTTACTTCAAGACCAAGTCCACCATAAAAACCCTTAGTATCAATGTCCATCTCCTCAAAGTCCTCCTCAGATAAGTACGTTGAATATGGGTCAAGGGAATTGAGCATACCCTTGAGGGCTGAGTCCATTAGTTGGTCTTTATCAATCTCATCGACGTATTTTTTCTCAGCCTCAGTAAAAACTCTCAGAAATAGTTTAAAAAGGTCTATATCTTCATGATGATCGCTCGCATATGTTTTTGGTACGATTAAAATAGAAGCTAATATTATTGCTAAAAGAAAATATAGGATCCTGAATTTTGGAACAATGTAACTAAAATTCTTCATATTTATTTATGGTATGGATGATTAATTAATATTGTTAGGGCTCTATAAATCTGCTCCAGAAGTAAAATACGCACAAGTAGATGTGGTAAAGTCATTTTGCTTACGGATAGATTTTCATCAGCTACTTCTTTCATTTTTCTGGATGTTCCATCCGGCCCACCAATAATGAAGTTGAGGTTTTTCTTAGATGATAACTGGTATTCGTAAAGCATTGATTTTAGTTTTGTAGAGGATATTAATTTACCTCTCTCATCAAGCAAGACATTTATCGATTTTTGTGGATCTAATTTTCTGGTCAATAAGTTAAATTCTCGCAGTTTTCGTAATTCAGCATCTTTCTCCTTAGATTTTTCAATTTCATTAATAGTGAAATTTGTAATGCCTGATCTTTTAGAAATGGATTGGATATTTTTTATATAATGGTCAGATATGGAAGTATAAGGACTGTTTAAAACCTTTCCAACTGCTAATATGTTTATATTCAATTTATGTTCCTAAACTTTTTTTGGTATCAAGAACCAGATTCTCAGACCATATTTTTTCAATCATATAGAACTCTCTTACTTCTGGTTTAAATATATTTACAATGACATCTAACGCGTCTATTAATACCCAATCACAATTCTGAAGTCCTTCAACCTTTATATTTTTATAAGAGCTAGTTTTAAGTGTTCTTTGTATTTTATCAGCTATTGAGCTAACATGCCGCGTAGAGGTCCCACTTGATACAACCATGTAATCAGCTATTGAGCTTTTATCTTTTATATCAAGAATCACTGTATCCTGAGCTTTCATTTCTTCAAGACAATCTTTAATAATTGTAATTAGTTTTTTTTTGGGCATTAGTTATTTTACCTCAGAGTTCCTTAATTGAGAAGAAGATTGATAATTAAGTTTTGTGTGCATGAATACCCAAGCAGGTTTTTTGTAATAAATCAATTGACTTGAGTCCGCTTCATCAATCCGATATGCCCTATATTTATTTGCAAAAACGGATGAAGTCACATTGAGTGATGAGCTCGGTCTATCGATTATCGCAATAGGCATTAACCTTATAATTTTTTCCCATTCTTTCCAAAGATGAAATTGATTTAGATTATCCGCACCCATGATCCATACAAACCTAGACCTATGGTAACGAGTCCTAAGGTATTCTAGTGTGCCAATGGTATATTTAATTTGGGCATTCAGCTCAAGTTTACTTATGGATATATTATTGGTGTTAATTATTTTTCTTGCTGAAAAAACTCTTTCTTCAAAATCATACAAGAAATCATATTCTTTAAGTGGGTTACGGGGGCTCACGATCCACCAAATTTGATTTAATCCTAGTCTACGTAATGCAATTTTACTGATACTCAGATGACCGTGATGTGCGGGATTGAATGATCCACCCAAAAGCCCAATTTTTTGACTTGAGCAGACCGCTTGGCGACTGCTCGTAATCCATCTTTTTATTTTAGGATCGCTGATCATGTGCTAAGTCATCATGGCCTTGTCTGACCATTTCCATAAACTGTGTACTTGAACGTTGTTAGCTGCTCAAGCCCAATAGGACCTCGCGCATGCATTTTTCCCGTTGAAATACCAATCTCTGCTCCAAATCCAAATTCACCGCCATCAGCAAACTGTGTTGACGCATTTAGCAGTATAATTGAACTATTTACATGATTAAAAAAATACTCAGCCATTTTTTCATCCTCAGTAATGATTGCTTCTGTATGCCCAGTACCGTATTCTTTAATGTGTGAAATTGCCTCATCAATGCCTTTGACTACTTTTACAGATATAATTGCATCAAGATATTCAGTTGCCCAGTCGGACTCTGATACATTTTCTGTTTGAGGAAAAATATCTTTTATTTGAGCGTTTCCTCTTATTTCGCAACCCATATCCGATAGCTTTGATAATATTCTTGGCAAATATTCTTTATAGATTGATTTATCAATCAAGAGGGTTTCTGCAGCACCACAGATTGAAGTCCTTCTCATCTTTGCATTTACAGTAACGTCAATTGCTTTTGTGATATCGGCTTTCTCATTCACATAGACATGGCAAATGCCCTCTAAATGGCCGAATACTGGAATCTTTGCTTCAGTCTGTACTCTCGATACAAGACTTTTTCCACCTCTTGGCACTATAATATCAATGTTTGAGTTAAGCCCTTCAAGCATTAGGCCAACTGCATCCCTATCTTTCGTTGGAACAAGTTGTATTGAATTATTATCAAGGGAGGTCTTATTCAGGCCTTCTTTGATTGACTCATAAATTGCATAACTCGAGAAGTAACTATCAGAGCCGCTTCTTAAGATTGAGGCATTCCCTGACTTTAGGCATAAACTCGCGGCGTCAGCAGTTACATTCGGTCTGCTTTCATATATAATCCCAATAACACCAATTGGGATACTAACTTTCTTTATGTGCAAGCCATTTGGTCGATCCCAGCTTTCTAATTCGTTTCCGACGGGGTCATTAAGTTTCGCAATATCTCTCATGCTTGACGCAATGTTCTTTATCCCAATATCATTGAGTGAAAGTCTATCAATCATTGCCTCTGATAAATTATTTGATTTTGCAATTTGTATATCTTTATTATTTTCGGATAGAATATATTCCTCATTATTTTCAATTTCATTTGCTATAATGTGCAATGCATCATTCTTTTCTTCACTTGATGCTGTGGATAGCCTTTCATATGCAACCTTGGCATGAGAACCAATTTCCTGCATTATTTTTTTAATATGTTCAGTCAACGTAATCTCCTATATCTGAAATAACGAGATCATCTCGATGAACCAGTGCTGTTCTGCCTCTATATCCCAATATGTTCTCGATTTCTGCTGTACTCTTACCTTTTATGTCAAGCGTATCACGGATCGAGTAAGCCGATAAGCCTCGCGCGATTTCATTATTATTGTCATCACAAATAACTACAGCATCCCCCCGCTCGAAATTACCTTCCGCAGAAATTATCCCAGCAGGAAGTAGACTGTTTCCATTTATGAGAGCAGTTTTTGCGCCTTGATCTATAAAAATTCTTCCGTTTGGGGTGAGCATGCCAGATATCCATTTTTTTCTCGCTAAATGTGGAGTAGTTTTTGCAATAAAATGAGATATTCTAGCACCATCTATTATGGATTTGATCGGATTATGAACTTTGCCATCAGCAATTATCATATTTGCTCCACCTTCCATAGAGATCCGAGCTGCTTCAATTTTTGTTACCATCCCACCCGATCCATAGTCGTTTTGTGTATTCTTTGCCATATTTTGAATCTCTTTGGTGATATTTTTTATTTCAGGTATATGTACGGCGTTTGAGTGATCAGGTGGTAAGGTGTAAATCCCATCAACATCGGATAGAATTATTAAACAATCAAAGCTTGTCATTGTCGTAACTCTAGCAGCAAGACGGTCATTATCCCCATAACGTATTTCTGAAGTTGCAACTGTATCATTTTCGTTAATAATTGGGATAACACCATTATCAATCAGCATTGAAATTGTATTTCTTGCATTCAAGTAACGTCTCCTCCTCTCTGTATCTTCGATTGTCAAAAGAAGTTGAGCAACTTTAATATTTTTTTTAGAAAATGCTTTTTTTATATTACTTATCAGCTCAATTTGCCCCACAGCTGCCGTACCCTGAGCCATATCAAGTTTAAGTTTTTCATTCTTTTTTAAATTTAGGATATTTTTACCGAGGGCAATAGCTCCCGAAGTTACAATAATTACATTTTTGGAATTCTTTTTTAGATTTGCAATATCCTGTACTAGGCTATTTAGCCATTCTTCTCTAATTGAACCTGACTCATCAACAATAAGGCTTGAGCCAATTTTAATTATAATATTTTTATAGCTATTTAATTGTTTTATGGTAGCCATTTTTCTTTCTTTTTATTGTCTTGTTTATCCTTATTTGTTACCTCTAATAATTTATCCTTAAGCTCTTCAATACCAATACTCTTCTCAGCTGAGATAACTATTATATCCTTATCAACTTTAGCACTAAAATTATTAATTTTCTCTTGAATATCATCGTTGTCGAATAAATCAATTTTATTTAAGATTATGATTTCTTTCTTATTGTCGATTTCATTTCCATATTCACGTATTTCCTTTCTAACGACCTCATATGATTTTTTTATATCATCTTCCTCCAATGATATTAGATGCAAAAGTGTTGGGCATCGCTCTATATGTGATAAAAATTTATGCCCAAGTCCAACACCTTGGTGCGCACCTTCTATTAATCCGGGTATATCAGCGATAACAAAAATTTCATCCTCATGACTTACAACACCAAGCACAGGGTTTAAAGTTGTGAAGGGGTAATCTGATATTTTTGGATTTGCATGGCTCAATTTGCTTAACAATGTCGATTTCCCTGCATTTGGCAACCCAACAATTCCATAGTCTGCAATCAGTTTCATTCTTAACCAGATGGCAATCTCTTCACCATCCGTTCCTTTATTTGCGGTTCTTGGCGCTCTATTCGTCGAGGATTTGAATCTTGTGTTACCGAAACCACCACTTCCACCTTTCGCAATCAAAAAGACTTGATCTACTTCTGTTAAATCTGCAATTAGATCTTCTTTCAATTCGTCGTATATTTGCGTCCCAAGCGGGACAGATAGAATTAAGTCCTTTCCTCCATGGCCTGTCTTATTTTTCCCTGATCCATCTTTACCGCGTTCAGCTTTAAAGTGTTGGCGATATCGATAGTCGATCAAAGTATTTAGGCCATCAACTGCCTTAATATATACATTTCCTCCATCGCCACCATCTCCACCATCTGGCCCACCAAATTCTATATATTTTTCTCTTCGAAAGCTGGCCGCACCATTCCCGCCACTGCCCGCTTTTATATATATTTTTGCTTCATCTAAAAATTTCATAACAATATTTTACCAATATTTTTATATAATGGCATAAGATCAACTTAATTGAGCTAATTATGGTTTTTAAGGAGGAGTTTTTTAGTTTACTTCAACAACACTAATGGTTCTTCGACCATTTCTCTTGTCTGTAAATTTTACAGCACCGGCTTTGGTAGCAAAAATTGTGTGATCTTTTCCAATACCAACATTTTCACCAGGATGCCACGTGGTTCCTCTTTGCCTTATAATGATGTTACCTGGAATCACTTGTTCACCACCAAACTTTTTAACACCAAGTCTTCTACCGGCTGAGTCGCGTCCGTTTTTTGATGATCCGCCTGCTTTTTTGTGTGCCATGATTCCCTCTTTTTAATTTCTTTATATATACTACTATTTAGCTTTTTTTAGTAGTTTTTTTTGCCGGTGCTTTCTTTTCAGCTGTCGCGGCCTTTGGAGCTGCTTTTTTTGCCGGTGCTTTCTTTTCAGCTGTCGC